>Ga0189285_100081_pt1 | contig 45695 bp, 46 predicted proteins | sample GEYOminimetaG_FD_130315 | JGI IMG/M metagenome (GOLD analysis project Ga0189285, IMG submission 130315) | Marine microbial communities from the Costa Rica Dome - GEYO mini metaG | ecosystem: Environmental > Aquatic > Marine > Oceanic > Photic zone | place: Costa Rica: the Eastern Pacific... | reverse complement strand
GACATCAACTTCGGCACCAGCTTCTTTGACGCCTCTGGCGGTGGTGATCCGGTGCTGTTCCAGCATGTGTTCTGGTTCTTCGGGCATCCCGAGGTGTACATCATGATCCTGCCGGCATTCGGGGCGGTGTCCCATATTATTCCGGCGTTCTCGCGCAAACCGCTGTTTGGCTATGCCTCCATGGTCTATGCGGTGGGTGCCATCGCCCTGCTCTCCTTCGTGGTCTGGGCGCACCACATGTTCACCGTCGGGATCCCCATCGTTGGCCAGCTGTTCTTCATGTACGCCACCATGCTGATTGCGGTACCTACCGGGGTGAAGGTGTTCAACTGGGTGGCCACCATGTTCCGGGGCTCCCTCACCTTCGAAGCGCCAATGCTGTTTGCCGTGGCGTTCGTGATCCTGTTCACCATCGGTGGTTTCTCTGGCCTGATGCTGGCCATTGCGCCGGCTGACTTCCAGTACCACGATACCTACTTCGTGGTTGCCCACTTCCACTATGTGCTGGTGCCGGGCGCCATCTTCGGGATTTTCGCTTCCGCCTACTTCTGGCTGCCCAAATGGACCGGCCACATGTACGACGAAACCCTGGCCAAGACCCATTTCTGGCTCTCGTTTATCGGTATGAACCTGGCGTTCTTCCCGATGCACTTCCTGGGTCTGGCCGGCATGCCGCGACGGATTCCGGACTATGCCCTTCAGTTCGCGGACTTCAATATGGTTTCCAGTGTTGGCGCGTTCATGTTCGGCGCGACTCAGCTGTTGTTCCTGCTGATTGTGGTCAAGTGCATCAAGGGTGGCAAAGAGGCTGCGGCCAAGCCCTGGGATGGTGCTGAAGGTCTGGAGTGGACCGTGCCTTCGCCGGCGCCTTACCACACCTTCTCGACACCACCGGAAGTGAAGTAACCGGAGGCCGGTGCCATGTCGAACCAGCAGGCAAATAATGCAGGCTCTTCCCGTAGCACCAACCGGGTTGTCGGTTGGTGCCTGGCCGGGGTGGTTGGCATGTTTGCCTTCGGCTTTGCCATGGTGCCGCTCTACGACGTGTTCTGCGAGATCACCGGGATCAACGGCAAGACCGGTGGCCGGTACGAGTCCACCGAGGTGGCCGAAGCGGACATGACCCGCACGGTGAAAGTCCAGTTTCTGGCCTCCAATGGCCCGGGAATGACCTGGAAGTTTCGCCCGGTTGTGCGTTCCGTGGAGGTACATCCCGGGGAGCCGACGACCGTGAACTTCTACGCCGAAAACCCGACAACCGAGGCTATGGTCGGGCAGGCGGTCCCGAGCCTTGCCCCGTCGGAAGGCACGTTGTACTTCCACAAGACCGAATGCTTCTGCTTCAACCAGCAACCGCTTGAAGCGGGTGAAAGCACTGAAATGCCGCTCATTTTCATCGTCGACAAGGACCTGCCCGAACACATCACCAAGCTTACGCTTTCATACACGCTGTATGACCAGGGTAAGCAGCCGGCGGTAACGCAAACTTCCCGGAAAGACACAACAACAAACGATAACGGATAAGCCATCGGAGACTGTCATGGCGGAAAACCAGACCTATTACGTTCCGGAACAAAGCAAGTGGCCCATCATCGCGACCGTTGGCCTGGGGGTGACCCTCTACGGGGTGGCCGCCATCATGGTCAATGGCAAGCAGGGGGAGAGCACAACTGGCGCCTGGATCATGTTCCTGATCGGCGCCCTGATCATGGCTTATATGCTGTTTGGCTGGTTCGGGAACGTTATTAAAGAAAGCCGGGCTGGGCTATATAGCGAACAGATGGACCGCTCGTTCCGATGGGGGATGAGTTGGTTCATCTTCTCGGAGGTGATGTTTTTCGCGGCGTTTTTCGGCGCCCTGTTCTACGTTCGCGTGTTTGTCGTGCCCTGGCTCGGCGGCGAGGGTGACAAAGGCAGTACCAATATGTTGTGGGAGGGGTTTTCCGCCAATTGGCCGCTGATCAACAACCCCAATCCGGAAGCTTACCCCGGCCCCAAGGAAGTGATCAGCGCCTGGGGTTTGCCGCTGATGAACACCATTTTGCTGGTCACCTCGTCATTCACGATTACGGTGGCCCACCATGCCCTGAAAGTGGGTAATCGGGCGAAAACCAAGCTCTGGCTGGCAATAACCATTGCTCTTGCACTGGTGTTCCTGTTCGTACAGGGCTATGAGTACATGCACGCCTATCAGGATCTGGACCTGACCCTCGCCTCCGGCATATATGGCAGCACCTTCTTTATGCTAACCGGGTTCCATGGTGCGCATGTAATGCTGGGTTCGTTGATGCTGATCATCATGCTTGTTCGCATCAACAAGGGGCACTTCACCGCCGAAAAGCATTTTGGCTTCGAGGCAGCGGCTTGGTACTGGCACTTCGTGGATGTTGTCTGGCTGGGCTTGTTCGTTTTCGTCTACATCATTTGAGGTTTGCGGGTCAGGGCGTCGGATTTAATGTCAGGGCGCCCTGCCACAGAGCGATCAGAATCACCGCCAGGAGCAGTATGCTAAGCGCGACCCGCACGGCAAGGGAGTTGACCACCCGATGGGTCTTGCCGCCATCCTTGATCAGGAAGAAAAGGCCGCTGAACAGGCTCACCACCACGCCAAGCATCAGAAAAACGATAAAGGCCTTGAGCATGAGAATTCCTGTTTTTATTGGTGTTGTGAATGTACGGGGCGGAACAGGTTCCGGACTCGCTGAGGTCACTATAGCAGAGCATGTCTGATTCGCAGCGCATACACCGCCAATGGCACTTTGACTGGCGGTTGCTGGTGTTCAGCGGCGTATTTCTGCCTTTGCTGGTCAGCCTGGGTGTCTGGCAGCTGAACCGGGCCGAGGAAAAGCAGGTCCTGTTGGAGCAGTGGCAGCAGGAAGCAGAAAACCTGGCATGGCAGGACATGGTGTCCGGAGATCTGACCAGTGGCCGGCCAGTGACCTTAACCGGCATGTACGGAAGCCGAAACTGGCTCCTGGACAACCGGACCCGGGAAGGAGCTCCCGGGTATGAGGTACTTACAGAGTTTCGACCGCTTGAGGGGCCGCCGGTGGTCATCAATCGCGGTTGGGTAAAGGCGCCGCGAACCCGGGCTGAGCTCCCGGACATCGCAACGCCCGAGGGCATTTTTACCCTGGAAGGGCGGATCAGCGATTACCCTGTACCTCCGGTGCTGGTGGATCAGCCGGCGGCCGAGGATCAATGGCCCCGGCGAGTGCAGAGTCTCTCCGAGCAGGCTGCGCGGCTGGAGATCCCGGAACTTCCCGACAGGATCGTGCGGCTTTCCGGGGAACGCCAACCGGGCGCTTACCGCGCGGATTGGGAGCCGGACCTGATGGGGCCGCAAACCCATTACGGATATGCCACGCAATGGTTTGCGCTGGCCGTGGCGCTGACTATATTGACGGTAGTGGCGAGCTATAGAAAGCGCGAGTTATCGAAAGACAGGAGCCGATAATGACAATGACAATGGCTAACCGGATATCCAACCAGGAACAGAACGAAGGGCCAACCCCGGAGCAGGCCCGTCGCGGTCGTCGCACAGCGTTCCTGCTGTTTGCGCTCGGCTTTGGGCCGATGATTGTCGCAACCATCATGTTTTACACCGGCTGGCTGAACCCTGCCGGACATACCAACAACGGCGTTCTGCTTCAGCCTGTGGCGCCGGTCTCGACGCTCAACCTTGAAACCGCGTCCGGCACTCCGCTGGCGGAGCGCTTCGGTCCGGATAAAGCCGACCCGGACTGGTTGATGATCGTGACTGCCGGACAGTGTGGCGGCCAGTGCGAGGAACTGCTCTATCTGGCCAGACAGGTGAATATTGCCCTTGGCAAGAACGCCAATCGTGTTTCCAGGGCGGCGGCACTGGGAAGTGTGCCTTCTGATCTTCAGGCGCGCTGGTCTTCCGAATACAGCTCCATGGAACGCCTTGTGCCCGCAGCAGGTGCTCAGCCCAACTGGCCATCCGGTATCAACCCGGACGCCGAGCCCCGCATCCTGCTGGTCGATCCCTTTGGGAATGTGATGATGCATTACGGTTCCGAGCATACCGGCAAGGATATGCTGGAGGATCTCAAGCATCTGCTCAAACTGTCGCAGATCGGTTAATGGTCAGAGCGGAGAACCAGCCTTGAATCAGTCTTCTCGTTCCTCATCCCTGGCGGCCCGGAAGATGGCCAATTGGGCCACGTTCGCCGTTCTGCTGGCAGTTGTCGTCATCATGCTGGGTGCCTGGACCCGCCTGGTGCATGCCGGGCTCGGCTGTCCGGACTGGCCGGGATGCTATGGCTTTCTGACGGTACCCCAGAGCGAATCCAGCATTGCTATCGCCAATGCCCGCTTCCCGGATACGCCGGTGGACGTGGAAAAAGGCTGGCCGGAAATGATCCATCGCTATGCCGCCGGGACTCTCGGTCTGGTGGTCTTCGGGCTGGCAGCCTATGGCGTTCGGCACCGGCGTGAAGGCGTACCCGTGAAGTTGCCACTGTTTATTGCTGCATTTATCGTCCTTCAGGGTGCCTTCGGCATGTGGACCGTTACCCTGAAACTCTGGCCCCAGGTGGTGGCATTACACCTCCTCGGTGGCTTTACCACCCTGAGTCTGCTGACACTGCTTACCTTCCGGTTGCGACGGCAAGCCCGGCAGAAGCGGGACCAGGAGCCACCGCCCTCGACTGCTCTGGCCGGTTTCCGACCCTGGCTGTATGGCGGGCTCCTCGTGGTGGTGATGCAGATTGCCCTGGGGGCCTGGACAGCCGCCAATTACGCCGCCGTTGCCTGTACCGACCTGCCCACCTGCCAGGGGCAGTGGTGGCCTGCGGGTATGGATTTCCGGCACGGCTTTGATGTGACCCAGCACGTGGGCCCCAACTATCTCGGGGGGCAGCTTACGGCGGACGGTCGAGTTGCCATCCATGTCACCCACAGGCTCGGCGCCATGGTGGTGCTGGTGTATTTCACGGCATTGCTGGCGCTGATGTGGCGTCGACGCGGCGATTCGGGACTCGACAACGCCATCAAACTGGTGGCGGTGGTATTGGCGGCCCAGATCCTGCTCGGGCTGGCCAATGTCATCTTCCATATTCCCCTGTCCATCGCCGTGGCCCATAACGCCATGGGCGCAGGACTTCTTTTGTCAGTGATTCACCTGATCTGGCAGCATCAACTGTTACCGAAAATGCACACCGCCACAGCACCAAACACAACAACAATGAACCAGGAGGTTACGGCATGAGCGAGCAAGTGGAAGCACTGCCGGCCCAGGCAATTGCGAGCGACTCCAGAACAACCATTTCCTGGCGTGACTACCTGGAGCTGACCAAGCCCAGGGTGGTCGCGCTGATGATCCTCACCTCGGTGATCGGGATGCTGCTGGCGGCTCCGGGGGTGCCCGGTTGGGGCGTGTTGATATGGGGTAACCTGGGTATTGCCCTGCTGGCCGGCGCTGCCGCAGTAGTGAACCATGTGGTGGACCAGAAAATCGACACGGTGATGGCACGTACCCGCAAGCGGCCAGTGGCCACCGGCAAGATTGCGCCCATGGACGCGTTCCTTTTTGCGGCCATCTTGGCGTGTGTGGGTATGGCGGTACTGATGTGGCAGGTGAATCATCTCACCGCCTGGCTGACCCTCGCCTCCCTGGTAGGTTATGCCGGTGTCTATACCCTGTTCCTCAAGCGCGCCACGCCCCAGAACATCACCATTGGCGGCCTGGCCGGCGCCATGCCCCCGCTGCTGGGCTGGACCGCGGTGACCGGCCAGGTTGAGGGCCATGCCCTGTTGCTGGTGCTGATCATCTTTGCGTGGACGCCTCCGCATTTCTGGGCACTGGCCATCCACCGCAAGGAAGAATACGCGAAGGCGGGTATTCCGATGCTGCCGGTCACCCACGGCAACAAGTTCACCGAGCTGCACATCCTGCTCTACACGCTGATGTTGTTGGCGGTCAGCCTGCTACCTTTTGTCACAGGCATGTCCGGCGGCATTTACCTGATGGGCGCCCTGGCCCTTGGCCTGCGCTTCCTGCAGTACGCGGTGCGGCTGTTGAAGGGGGATGACCGGCGGGTAGCCCTGAATACCTTCAAGTATTCCATCACTTACCTCATGGCGCTGTTTGTGGTATTGCTTGTGGATCATTTTGTATTCTTCTGAGTCAGAGAGTTAACGCAGGCTGGAATGGCTTTCCGAAACACGCTGTGAATACGGCCGTGTACGCTCGGCTCCGCCATCCCAGCCCGCTTATCTGACCTTTGAATTGGACGATCCATGAAAACTTCCAGCTCTATTCGCCTCACTCTGTTTTTCCTGCTGCTAATCGTTGTTCTGATCTTTGGACTGGTTGTCGGACGGCAGGTGTTCCTGGTGGGTAACCAGGAACCGATTCCGGCGCCGGAGCTGACCGATTTCAATACGTATGTCTATGATCAGCCTCGGCAATTGGCAGAGTTCACGCTGACGAATGAGAACGGTGAAACGGTTACGCGGGAGAGCTTGCGGGGTCGCTGGACCTTTGCCTTCGTGGGCTACACCAATTGCCCGGATATCTGCCCCGCGGCCATGGCCAATCTGCGTCAGACCGACAAGCTGCTTTCAAAGGAACTGCCCCAGCCGGACTATCTGCTGGTTAGTGCCGATCCGGAGCACGACACCCCGGAGAAACTCAAAGCCTACACCGGTTTCTTCGGTGAGAACTTCCACGGCCTGACCGGCGATCTCGACACCCTCCGGACATTGGCTAAAAGCCTGAGCGCTGTGTTCGTGCACCGGGAGGTGGATGGCGAGCTGCTGGTGGATCACAGCGGCCACTTCGCCCTGCTCAATCCCGATGGCGAACTGGCTGCGGTGATCCAGCCGCCTCATAATCCGCACAACCTGGCCGAGGCCTTCGAGCGGATCTACCAGTGGGCGAAAGCCAATCGCGACCGGGTAAGCTCCTGACGCCATAGAACCCGGAACCGATGCTCCCGATTGATGCCATTCTCCCAGAGTTGCAAGCAGCTCTGGAGCAAACCAGTACCGTGCTCCTGCAGGCCCCACCGGGCGCCGGCAAAACCACCCGTGTTCCCCTCGCGCTCCTCGATGCGTCCTGGCGTGGCGATGGCAGGATCCTCATGCTCGAGCCCCGTCGCCTGGCGGCGCGGTCTGCGGCCCGATTCATGGCCAGGCAACTCAGTGAAAAGCCAGGCCAGACGGTTGGCTATCGCACACGGTTGGATACACAGGTGTCTCCCGCGACCCGCATTGAAGTGGTGACCGAGGGCATCCTGACCCGGCTGATCCAGGCTGACCCGATGCTGGAGGACTACGCGGCGGTCATCTTCGACGAGTTCCACGTTTTGCTTTTTTGCAATTAGCTTCTACAGTCTTGTCAAAAACAGGATCTTGGTTTTCGAGTAGTACCGGATACAACGGATTCCTGAAATTGGTCACGATCTCCTGCGTTTTGCCAAAGCCTACCGAGAATGGCAACTACTCAAGAACGACTGAATCCACTCAGTCTCCGTTGACGAGGGCTTGAGGTCATATTGCTTTACGATACGGACAAACTGGGCCACATAACCACATTGACCCGTCGGTGGTAACCACTCAGTAGGGGGCAGAGCACCTTTACTTCTTAGTGGAATAGAAAAAATATCCTAAAAAGCATCAAAAACCTATGCCAGAAGTCGAAATCTGGTTTTTTTTGAGCATACATGCATATATAGTGGAATCACGAATATACTATTTGACCAATTGGAAATTGCGTGCTGAACAGCGTCTGCATAGAGGCAAATATCAAAGTAGACAACACGGGGACGAAGATAAGTCTTCCGGTGATCGTCACCCAAGATGGTTTGCTGAAAAGTTATTTGGATTATTTGATCGTTCATCGATACAAGTCTCGGAGCTGGAAAGACAGGAGCGCGTTTGCGGTTCGACTCCTCATCGATTACACGAATCAGAATAAAGACTGCTTTGAAACTCCTCACCAACTGTTTCAGGAGTTTTCAAACAGCCTCTACACCGGAACGATTGGCGAGGACGGTAGCGATCCGAGTTGGCTGCGGTGGAAACCGCGCGAGGATAAGGACGCGAACTTTCTAATCAGCCTCATAACACAATACACAGACTGGCTCTCCGAGCAGTATGAAGAGAAAAAGCTTCAGATAAACCCAACGGTAAAACCTACTCGTTACGAGGAGTGGATGGGCCTCGCAGCCTTCTACCAAAAGAAACGGCGGGCTTTTCTTTCCCACCTTTGGGCTAACAAACCAGCCCCTGCTTATTTCCGGAAGGTTATGCCCAGGAGGGTGTCGCGTTCGAACGGCAATGAGGGTAAGAAAAGCTTTCCTCCTGGACGAATTGACGACCTCTTGTGGAATGGCCTTACGCGATATGGCTTTGAAACGAGCGACGTAGTTCATGAGCGCTTGGACCTGAAGAATGTGCTCATTACCATGCTGATGCATTACGGCGGACTCAGGCTCAGCGAGTGCTTTCACCTTTGGATAGAAGATGTCGTGCCGTGGGAGGACGGAACCGCACTGGTCAAAATTTTTCATCCCGATAAAGGGCGGCCCCGTCTAAACGGCCCCAGCAGGCGCGAAGAGTTGCTCAACAAGTATGGGATGCAACCGCGATTTGAATATTCGAAATCCCATACGCTGCATGCAGGTTGGAAAGCGCCCAAAGAGGACAATGAAAGTCGCCACTTTCTTCTGGTTTGGTGGTTTCCAAGAAGTGCTGGTGAAACCTTTAACGACCTTTGGCGGCTTTACCTGACCTACCAGCGATACCCCGATGGCGGTAAACATCCGTTTGCATTCACGACGCAATCAGGCGCTCCGCACTCAATCAAAGGCTATAACCAATCGCTTAAAAGAGCCGTTGAAAGAATTGGTTTACCGTTTTCAAAAGAAGCGGGAACGACAGCGCACGCCCACCGACACTCGTATGGGCAAGCTCTGGCTGATGCAAACGCTGATTCTCTGATCATTAAAAACGCCCTACACCATAAATCGATAGAAAGTCAGCAGGTCTACACCGAACTCACTGATAAGCAGATGCGGGCGCATTTGAGCAGATTGTCGCCCGAGCACGGCTTAATTTCTCCAATCAAGAAAGAACTCATTCATGACAACTAAGTACGCCACGCTCGCCGAAGCCTCAGAAGCCGCTCAGCGCTTGGGATTCAAAACGCAGCCGGAATACAAGAAGAGCTACCGAAACGATTCGAAGCTGCCAGCAAATCCCGACCAATTCTATGCCGGAGATTGGGGTGATTGGTATAGCTTCCTTGGCACTGAGCGCCCCGGTGAGAAGTACGCCACTGTCGCCGAGGCGTCCGAGGCCGCTCAACGCTTGGGATTCAAAATAAGAGATGAATACAACAAGGGCTACAAAAAAGACCCGAAGCTGCCAGCAGCTCCCGACAAACACTATGCCGAAGATTGGGCTGATTGGCCCAACTTCCTTCGCAATGCGCGCCCCATAGAAAAGTACGTGACGCTCGCCGAGGCGTCCGAAGCCGCTCAGCGATTGGGCTTCAGAACACGCACCGAATACTTTGATGACTATCAAAAAGACCCGAAGCTGCCATCGAATCCCCACCGAAGTTATGCCGGAGATTGGGATGATTGGTATAGCTTCCTTGGCGTTGAGCGCCCCGAGAGGTACGCGGCGCTTGCCGAGGCGTCCGAAGCCGCTCAGCGCCTGGGGTTCAAAACACAGACGGAATACTTTGAGGACTACCAAAAAGACCCGAAGCTGCCATCACAACCCGCAGTTTTCTATGCCGAAGATTGGGATGATTGGTATAGCTTCCTTGGCACTGAACGCCCCAGTGAGAAGTACGCCACTGTTGCCGAGGCGTCCGAAGCCGCTCAACGCTTGGGGGTCAAAACACAGACGGAATACTTTGAGGACTACCAAAAAGACCCGAAGCTGCCAGCTTCTCCCGGTCAATTCTATGCCGAAGATTGGAGTAACTGGTACAGCTTCCTTGGCACTGAACGCCCCGACGGCAAGTACGCGACGCTCGCCGAGGCGTCCGAAGCCGCTCAGCGCTTGGGATTCAAAACGTCCACAGAATACAAAGAGGGCTACAAACAAGACCCGAAGCTGCCATCCCATCCCGACGAAATCTATGGCAAACATTGGGCCGATTGGTACAGTTTTCTTGGCAATGAGCGCCCCAGAGAAAAGTACGCGACCCTCGCCGAGGCGTCCGAAGCCGCTCAGCGCCTGGGATTCAAATCAATTAAGGAATACCAGAAGGACTACAAAAAAGACCCGAAGCTGACAGTATCTCCCAACGACTTCTATGCCGAAGATTGGGATGATTGGTACAGCTACCTTGGCATTGAGCGCCCCGTGAAGAGGTACGCCACTGTCGCCGAGGCGTCCGAAGCCGCTCAACGCTTGGGGTTTAAATCAGGGGCGGAATACTTCAGGGGCTACGAAAAAGACCCGAAGCTGGTATCGACCCCAAACCAATTTTATGCCGAAGATTGGATAAGTTGGCCTCACTTCCTGGGCAACGAAAACGCCATTAATCGAGAACTGACCAGCAAATACCCCGAGTTTTGGAAAGCCATTCAGTGTTATGTAGAGGCTGGTACAGGCCAATCCAACAAATACTCACATTTGAGAGCATTCCTTAGATTTTACGTGGACAAGTTGGGCTTGGTTGACGATCCGGGAGCCATGTTGTCAAGGGATATCCCGTTTAATGAGCGAGCGTACGAAAACTTTATAAATGCCACCGCGGATACTGTAAAAAAATCAAGGCATAACGCCTGTTCCGCTTTTTTCGAGTGGATTTTGGAGACTTATTGCTCTGACGAGGACGATAACGGTGAGTTGATAGTTCTGCCCGGCTATCGCAATCCTCTGAGAACCGTTCTCAAGGGCTTGTTAGACCAGTTGCCCAGCTACAGGCGCAGTGAATCAAACAAGCCCGCATTACCCATGGATGCCATTTTACGAGCCAAGCAGTATCTTGTTCTGCTAGAGGCGACGTCGTTTCGCGATCTATATCAATTGCATCCCTTCCTCGAAGACTGCTGGTTCGAGGTTGATCCTCAGTTAATCGATGAGAACGACCCAAACTGCGTTTGTCGAGTAGTGACAAAAGAACGGAAGCGAGGTCGCAAGCGCTATTCTGAAGAGGTGTACGAGTTATGGTCGCCCGTGAAAATTGTTGCTCTCTACACGTTGCTGTCCATTCCATTGCGCAGTCAACAGATCCTTTGGCTCGATAGCGGAGAGGGGGATGAATTCCTTCCGGTATGGCGTGATGGGAAGATCCACTGGATCAAGAATTTAAACCCGATTGCAACCCGAAAGCGAAACCAAGGCATTATTCGGAAAGGGAACGATGACGGTGAGTTGAGTGCCTACATCACGACGAACAAAACCGGAAAGAAGCTTGGCGGCTACGAAGTTCCCTTTATGCCGGAAGACCTGGCGTATTGGGTCATCCAGCTTCGGGAGTGGCAGTCCAAATACAATCCTATCGAAGAACTCACACCGTGGACGCAAATCAAGCTGAAGCAAAAGACCAACAAAGACATCCTCAAACGGCGTGGTAAACAAGCGTTCCTTTTTCGCGATCCGGCGTCAATTACCTGTGATGAGAAGGTGTCGCCCATATTTACGAAAACCGCGTTTACACGAACGCTGCCTGCTCTGTTGTTTCATAGTCAGAGGCCCGGTGAGGACTTCGCTGAGAAAATCGAAAATAAGAACAGCGTGGATTACAAGAGCCAATTTACCCCTCACGCTCTCCGCGTCAGCCTTATCACTGCCTACATTGTCGACGGCAGAGCGCCCATAGCCGTGATTTCAAAGCTGGTTGGTCATTCCTCGCTGGTGATGACGATTTACTACACAAAGGTAGGAGCCAGCAAAATGCGGCTGGAGATGGCGGCGGCTGAAAAACGGGCACTTGAGCAGAGTCACTATCGTTACGAAGACCTCATCCTCCAGAAGAAAATCGAAGAGGCGCGTCCGGAATTAATCGCCACAGACCGAAGCATCATGGATCAGTGTCTGACACCTAGTTGGCCCTCTGGAGCCTTCCAACTTATGAGTTTCGGAATCTGCCCCATGAGCGGCAACAAGTGTGACGAAGGTGGCATGGCGCTGGTTGAGCGAAAGGTTGAAGCACAGTACGCGCCGGTGCCCAATGGCTATCTTGGGACTCGAAATTGTCCCCAGTGCCGCTTCTTCATTACCGGCCCGGCGTTTCTGGGCGGTTTGTCGGCTATTGCCAACGAAATCATTCTGGAAATCAATGTCGCCCGCAATGAATACCACGAACTCGAAGAAAAAAGGCAGACGCTCGATGACGAGCGGTACGATACCGAGTCTTCGGGACAGGTTTTTGGTAAAGAGCGAACGCTGAAAAAGATCACCTCGGCGTATGAGGAAAAAGCCAAAAAGCTCGACATGCTTCTTACGGATCTCCAGCACTTATACCGCCTGATTTCTCAATCTACCGAACTGCTGAAGACCTCCGAGACAGGCCAGCACCAACTGATCGTCAGCGACAATTACGTGGAAATGGAGATGCATTTGGAGGAGCAAAGCAGCGAGTTTCGGTTGCTCGCTGAGGTCTGTGCCAACGCTGAAATTTACGAGAGCGCCAGTGCCTCCAGGGCACGCCCCCTGCTCAGTCAGATGCTCGACAAATTGGCGGACACCAATGGGATTGCACCCGCGATATTTCGGTTGACCGAGGATCAGCAGCTCGAAGCTGCCAATCAGGTCGTCCGGCTGATTATGCAAGTGACACAGAATAACTGGCACGTCGCTGACCAGTTGATCAATGGGCAAATCACCTTGGAAGATCTCGCCGAACCACTACAGCTAGGTGATGTGCGCCAAGAGATCGAGTCAGCCATGAACGGGTCTTTGAAATTCCCGCTAGAAATCGAGAGCTGCAATGAGTGAACCGAACGAAGTCTACGAGGCCATACTGGGCCAACTGAAAAATTCTCGTTCCAGGAAGTCCCTGGAGGCCCTTCACGCCGTTTGCAAGGAACATCATGAGTCAGGCTCGGTTGATTTCAGAATCTCAACGATTGCGAAGCTAGGAGCCAGTCGTGGCGCTCCTAGCGAGCAGACCATCCGAAACAAAACCGGAGAACATTATAGAGCGGTCATTGAGGCTTGGCAGGCGCTTGGAGACCAGAAAAAGAAAGCGATCAAAGCACAGACCACGCCCTCGGGCGAGTACGATTGGGTTGATGAGGTAAGCAATAAAACTCACCGCTTCCTCATACTCGACCTGATTTCGAAGGTCCGTAAATTGAGGGCCGAAAATAAAAGGTTTGCATCGATCAAGAAATTGGAAATTGACTACCGAGCGGGTGCTGAAGACAAATCTGAATCGAGGTTACCGAGCCTGTTGAGTCACGAGATTGATGCATTGAGAGACGCCATCTCTGAGGAGTCCCTTAAATTAAAGGGCTGGACTAAAACAGAACGCGGCAGCATCAAGGACCAAAACGGCAAGGTTGTCCTCAGAAACGGTTTTGTGGATGCCCTTGAAAAAGCGTTGAGTATCGAGAATGGCTAACGGACAAGAAAAAGCTCGCGAAAACCTTGTTGCCTTTCAGCGTTGGGCCGCTACGAAAACCGGTGACGACTTAAAGCAAATCGTCTTTCGGGGCCAGCTAAACCGTGGCGAAGTCGCCAACGCTATCGGTATCGGAAAGAGCGCCGTGCGCCAGAATCCGGCGATAAAATCGCTGGTCCTTAAATACCTCGGGCGAATCGCCGCTTGCGGCGAGAGGGCAGAGCCCTCAATTGAAATCGAGGCTACGTCCGTTTTTTTGATAGAAGCGGGACCTTTTCAGACTGACTGTTCTTGATAAAAAGCGGACCTTTTTTTGTCGCCGAGATTCCGGGAGCTTAAGCATGCTGAGGTCGCAAAGCGGACATTTAGAATAGGCGGACAGCGACCGGCACAGCCAAGCTAATGGCCCACAACTGGAAGCCGGATGCACCTGACAAACTGTAATGCCCGGGCGCTTGCTCGCTGAAAAGAGCGGCGCGTTTTATCCTCTCATGAGAAATCCGGGCTACTCCATGAATTACCTCAGAGACCAAAATGTTTTATTTTTCGATAGAGAGTGGCTCGTGTTATCCCTAATTCTCGAGCTGCGGCACTGACGTTGTGATTGTGTTTCTCAAGCACACATCGCACCGCCTCGCGCTCTGCAGCGGCGAGTGTGCCGCCCTCGCCAAGGTCCACCTCCGCAGTGTCATTTTGGACCTTGATGTCTTCGGGCAAGTGTTCAACATCGATAATTCCCTGAGTAGACAGCGCCTGACCAAGATTCAGTGCCTGCTGGAGCTCTCTGATATTACCTCTCCACGAATGGTGCCTTAAGAGATTACGAGCCTCGGATGTCAGAATCGACGGGGAATCTTCCTGTGAAATTGATGCCAGCAAGTGATCAATCAAAGCGTCGAGGTCTTCACGCTCCCGCAGAGCAGGGAGCTGCACCCTGAGGCCATTGATCCGGTAATAAAGATCGCTCCGAAAGTCTCCGCTTTCCATAAGCTCATCAAGGTTCCGATGTGTCGCACAGACCAGAGAAAACGAGACGGGCCGAGGCTTCTCTTCTCCAAGTCTTGTGACAGTGCGTTCCTGCAAAACACGTAGCAAACGTGCTTGAAATTCCAATGGCATATCGCCTATTTCATCCAGGAAGAGCGTACCGCCGTTCGCCTCCTCAAACTTCCCCCTGGCGCCACCACGTCTGGCACCGGTAAATGCACCGTCTGCGTAGCCAAACAACTCTGATTCGATCAACCCGGCAGGAATAGCCGAGCAGTTCACGGCAACAAACGCGCCTTTTGAAGAGGGCCCATTGGCATGTAACGACCGTGCTAAAACCTCTTTGCCCGTTCCGGTTTCCCCAGTCACCAGAACCGGAACTCCAAACTGAAAAGCCCGATGCGCCTTGTCGAAAAGTGGTTTTGTAGGCTCGCCCACGTAAAAAGACTGAACGATGTCCGGCCGTCTTTGCTGTGGCATCGAGTTGACGCTCAAAGGCCCTTTGCGAAGACTTTCAACTTTAAGAAAAAGCCTTGCCCCATTGTGACATTCAACCTCAAGAGGGCTTTGTTGTGATCCCTCAATCTCGGCAGCGCGGCATGAGAATAAGTCTTTGAAACAGACATGACTCTGCATCTTCTCGAGAGAATCGATATCCAGCATCTGCCTGGCCGAGGGGTTTGCACCTAAAACTTCACCATCCTCGCCGAAATGTATCAAACCACGCATAGGTGACTGCGTAAGCTCCGGGCGATAGTGAAGCGCGAGGACTAAGGCGCCACGCAAATCGTCGACCATTCGATTCTCAACAGACCGAGTTGCGAGCGCAACTGCCTCAAGAATCCCGACCGGTCGGCCATCATAAGGTTTCGAAGCATTCAAAGCCCCGACCAGCGTCCCTGCAGGGTCAAAAATGGGCACTGCCACGCAGGATAGATCGCGGAGAGAATGCAAGAAATGCTCACTTCCACACACAAGCGACGGCCTGCCTTCTATCAAAGCGCAACCGGGGGCATTGGTTCCAGCTATATCCTCTGAAAGGTCCATACCAGGATTCAAAGCGGCTCCCAGCAATTCGTAGCAGGGACTGTCATTGCCGAAATATTTAATGCTGTGGCCTTCTCTTTCCACACACGCCAAAACCCAACCTGCAGAACTGATTGCACGAAACAACCGATGCATTTCAGGCTCCGCAAATGTCATGAGACGCTGATGTTGATTGCGGATATGAGAAATCTGGTCGAATTGCGCGGCCTCAAGTAAGAGCTGATCAGAGGGGGACACGCCATGTTTTCTGCATCTTAGCCAAGAGCGCAAAACCTCATCCCGCACCCACTGGGATGGTACAACACGCCCTTCGTCAAACAACTCACGGGCTTGCTGGACCTGAGTGTTCAGATCAACGATCTTTTTATGCATAAGGACACCCACCACTCTGTATTTTTTTTATTCAACCATCCAATTTTAGTGTATCGAAACGATCCATTTTTTTCCAAAAACTAAAACATAGATGCTATAAAGCCGCATAAGTAATTGTTTCATAATAATTTCCTAAGGATCAATCGATCTGGCATATTGATTGCTTAACTTCGAGTGCAATACCAACAAAACTAATAAGAGGCTGCATCATGTCATCTGTATCAAACTATAAGCACAAAAGTTTACTCCGTTCCAGAATTGGGAATTTCTGCGTCGCTTCTGCTGGCCTGGCCACTATGTTGCTGGCTTCTGGTAATGCAGTAGCTATTGACGTTGATGCCGGGGATTACACAGCATTGCCCGCCGGCACCAATCTTGGAATGGTCTACTATCAATACGCCACTGCCGATTCCCTCTACTCGGATGGAGACAAGGCCCCCATTAACGCTGGATTGGACTCACAGGTAGGAATCCTGCGTGGGGTGCATTTCACTGAAATTGGCGGTTATACAGTAGACCCTCAATTCCTCCTTCCATTCGGCAAGGTAGAGGGAAAAGACGATACCTCTGCCCTCGGTGACACCAGTGGCATTGGCGACCTGATACTTGCCGCAACCGTTTGGCTTGTAAACAAGCCCGAAAGTAACACCTACTTCGGCATTACTCCGTTTCTGTATGTTCCTGTAGGGAGTTACGATCGGAATGACACATTAAACCTCGGCGAAAACCGATGGAAATATGCATTGCAGGCGGGTTACATCACCGGTCTTACCTCTAAAATCTCGTTAGACCTGATTGGTGATGTCACTTTTTTCGGCAAGAATGACGAACTTGGTGCCTCCAAAGCCACTCTGGAACAGGATCCCTTGTACCAGTTCCAAGGCTTCCTACGTTATAACGTAACACCTCAATGGGATCTTCGCACCGGCATTTCTCATACCCTCGGCGGTGAGACACAAGTAAACGATATAAACCAGGACAATGACCTTGCAACTACCAAGATGACTATCGGTACGGCATGGTTTGCGAATCCGGGACTGCAACTAATCGCAAATTATGGAAGAGATTTGTCCGTAGAAAATGGATTTAAAGAACAGCACCGACTCAACTTTCGTATTCTAAAAGCGTTTTAAAATCCCATAAAACAGTAATAACAACGAAAGGATATAAAAATGAAACTGACTAATAATCACTACAGAAAACGTCTATCAAAAAAACTAACAAGTAGTGCATTAGTTCCATTTTTCGTAATCGGAGCCAGCACTGTTATTGCGGCTGATCAGGTAAATCAAAGCTATATCATTGAAAACGCCAAAACCGGCAAGGACTGGCCAACCCATGGTTTTGATTATGCGGAGACGCGCTTTAGCCCTCTCGCCCAAATTTCGGCCGATAATGTCGAAAACCTCGGGCTTGCATGGTCCTACAACCTCGAGTCTACCCGAGGAGTCGAGGCCACTCCGCTTGTCGTGGATGGCGTGATGTACGTCACTGCTTCCTGGAGCATTGTACATGCACTCGATGCAAAGACCGGCAAAAAACTATGGACCTACGACCCTGAAGTACCCGGGGAGGCGGGCTCAAGGGGTTGTTGTGATGTTGTAAACCGCGGTGTGGCAGTGCACTACGGAAATGTCTATGTTGCATCCTACGATGGTCGATTGATCGCTATTGATGCAAAAACCGGCGAAAAAGTCTGGGAAACGAATACTCTGCCCGACAACGACATGAGCTATACGATTACCGGCGCACCTCGAGTTGTTAACGGCAACGTGATCATAGGCAATGGTGGGGCCGAATTTGGAGTCAGGGGCTACATCACAGCTTACGACGCGAAAACCGGCGCACAGAAATGGCGTTGGTATACCGTGCCGGGAAATCCGAACGAACCGTTTGAAAACGAAGCCATGGCTCGCGCCGCGAAAACCTGGGACCCAAGTGGAAAATACTGGGAGGCCGGTGGCGGTGGCACCGTATGGGACTCCATCGTTTTTGATCCGGACCTGAATCTCTTATATATCGGCACAGGTAACGGCTCTCCATGGTCACACAAGAAGCGGAGCCCGGAAGGTGGAGATAACCTCTATCTCTCCTCAATTGTTGCTCTCAATGCCGACACTGGTGAGTACGTGTGGCACTACCAAGCCACGCCCGGGGATAACTGGGACTATACTTCAACGCAGGACATGATTCTCAGCGAGCTCATGATTGATGGGGAGCGTCGCAAAGTAATCATGCAAGCTCCCAAAAACGGCTTCTTTTTTGTTCTCGACCGGACAAATGGTGAATTCATATCGGCCGATAATTACGTCGATGTTAATTGGGCCACGGGATACGATAGCAATGGTCGCCCAATAGAAGTTCCTGAAGCACGATCCATGGACGAACCCTTCGATATCATCCCTGGGCCTTTTGGTGGACATAATTGGCACTCAATGTCTTTTAACCACCAAACCGGCCTGGCTTACTTCCCGTCTCAGCACATCCCGATCACAATGGTCGAGGACCCCTCCTGGGAAAGCATAGAAAGCAATGAGCCGGGACAACCCATGAGTGGCATAGGTTGGAACACCGCCTTCCAATTTAACGTAGCGCCACCATCAAGCAAGCCGTTCGGGCGACTTACAGCCTGGGATCCCGTTACACAGCAGGAAGCCTGGCGTTACGAACACGTCTCTCCCTGGAACGGCGGAACCCTGACAACGGCCGGCGATCTGGTATTCCAGGGAACCGCAGACGCTCGCTTTATGGCATTCAACGCTCGGACGGGTGACCCCCTCTGGGAATCCCCAATGGGTACCGGCGTCATTGCAGCGCCCATAACCTATGAAGTGGACGGCACTCAGTATGTCTCTATTGCGGCAGGCTGGGGCGGTGTTTTTGGAAAATCCCAGAGGGCCTCCGACCTCAAGACCGCCGGCACTGTCTATACATTTGTCCTGAACGGTGATGCCGAGATGCCTGAGTTCACCCAGTATCAGCTGAACTCTCTGGTTTCGGGCGTTGAATACAATCCCGACTTCATTGGAGAAGGCACGGCTCTTTACGTCAGTAATTGCGTGTTCTGTCATGGCGTTCCCGGCGTAGACAAGGGCGGTAATATTCCAAACCTGGGTTATTCAAAGAAATCAGTCATTGAAAACCTGGACGCCTTCCTGTTTCACGGTCCATTCGTTTCCAGTGGCATGCCCGATTTTACCGAAACGCTGAGTAAGACAGATGTCGAGAAAATCAAAGCGTTTATTCAGGGTACTGCAGACGCTATCCGTCCAAAAAGTCAGTGATTTGGGGGAAACTAATGAATACGTTCACAAAACATCCACATGGTTTAGAGAATAAAACCCAGGCGTTCCTGGCACGTCAAAATCACCGTATGCTGATAGGCGGCCAATGGGTTGATGCTCTGGAAAACAAACGCATAGAGGTAGAAAACCCGGCTGAAGAAACGGTTATAGGAAGCATACCCCTTGCACATCCTGATGACGTTAACAAAGCGGTTAGCTGCGCAAAAAGTGCGTTCAATAGTGATGACTGGGGCCGAATGAGACCCTCCGCCCGTCAGAACCTGCTTCTCAAACTTGCAGATCTGATCGAGCGAGATGCCAGAATCATTGCTGAGCTGGACGCGATCGACAACGGCAAGTCTGTTGCTGTTGCCGAAGCTGTTGACGTAAGCCTGGGACTGGAATTCTTTCGCTACATGGCCGGATGGGCAACAAAAATTGAGGGCTCGACTCTTGACGTGTCCATGCCCTTTGCCCCGGCTGACTCTGACTTTTCTGCTTATACCCGACGCGAACCCGTCGGTGTTGTTGCCGCGATCATACCGTGGAACTTTCCATTTCTGATGGCCTGCTGGAAACTGGCTCCGGCACTTGCAGCGGGCTGCACGGTTGTGTTGAAGCCTGCGGAACAAACATCGCTCTCTGCCCTCTATCTGGGCGAGCTGATCGAAGAGGCAAACTTTCCTGACGGGGTTGTCAACATCATTACTGGCGAGGGCCAGAGCACCGGGTCAGCACTGATAACTCATCCTGACATCAACAAGATTAGTTTTACCGGATCCACTGAGGTAGGTCAGATCATAGGCCGTGCTGCGATGGATAATATGGCGCGAGTTACCTTGGAGCTGGGGGGCAAGTCTCCAATGATTGTTCTGGCTGACTGTGATGCGGAAAAGGCTGCGCAAGGAGCAGCGGCAGCAATCTTTTTCAACCATGGACAAACCTGCAGTGCCGGCTCCCGACTTTACGTTCACCGGAGCATTTCTGACAAGGTCCTGGATCGGCTCGCCGAGTTAGCAGAGGCCATCCCGCTGGGGCCTGGCCTGGATCCAGATGCTCAAATGGGGCCACTCGTGTCCCGGGTTCAGCTAGACCGGGTTTGTCACTACATTGAGACGGGGCGGCAGGAAGGTGCACGCCTGGTTACCGGCGGCGAACGTGCTGACCGCAAAGGTTATTACGTCAAGCCCACCATATTTGCGACCGAAGACGACTCTCTGGTCATAGCCAAGGACGAGATCTTTGGTCCCGTTCTGGTGGTCATCCCGTTTGATGATATCGAGGACGTCGTAGCCCGGGCCAACGATAGTCGATATGGGCTGGCAGCGAGCATCTGGTCAAACGATCTCTCTGAGGTGCAACGCTTAATCCCGAAATTAAAAGCAGGCACTGTCTGGGTAAACGGGCACAACATGCTTGACGCCAACATCCCATTCGGGGGCTATAAACTCTCCGGGGTTGGACGTGATATGGGTAAGCAGTCACTCGATTCATATCTTGAAACAAAGTCGGTTGTCATTGCCCTTTAGGAAGAATGCTAAACCCCGGCCCTGAGAAGCCGGGGTTTAGCTTTGATTGGTCGACCATTCAACTTCCGAGAGTCGAATACCACCTTCCTCACAGGTGAGCCACAAAGCTTCATCGATATGGGGATCAACAGAATGACGCAGGTCTGCTGTATGGCTCCTTGCGCGATGCCGCTCGAGATAGTCAGGTATCCATGCGGCGAGGAGTGCGAGCAGCACACCAGTAAATGTATGTACAGTTTGGCGAGGAATAACAAATGCTAGAAGAAGCCAATAACCTCAGAAGCTTGTCAAAGAGCCAAACCACGCTGCACTCCCTCCCGGTTCCTGACATTGGCCAGGAAGAAGTCGGCAAAACGTCATTATTCAAGGCTATGATTGCTGATTGTCAGCCGCTTTTTCGCGATGCCTTAAGGAGCATTATTCAGAGAAATCATGATTGCAAACATGTCTTCGAGGCATTCAGCTTGGAAGACGCCATGGAAATCGTGAGTGAGCATGGCAGCCTTGATCTCATCTTCTTCGATCTCGACATGCCTGATATGAGAGGGCTTGGTGGGCTTGGTCGTTTAAATGAGATCGCGCCTTCGCTCCCCACCATAGTCATGTCGGCTAGAGTAAACAGATATGTCACGTCTCAGGCGATCGGTCAGGGGGCCATGGGGGTCATAGCAAAAACTGCATCAAGAGATGAAATTGTCGACGCTATTCGACAGGTTTTGGATGGCAAGATTTGCGTTTGTGCAGGCTCTGACGAATTCGAAAATGGTAACGGCCGTGGTGCTGTCATGGCCGGCTCAGAAGCAGAGGTTGATCCGAGCCAGTTTCAATCTTTAACGAAGCGACAGCTGATAGTTTTAGAGAGAATGACACGCGGAGAGTCTAACAAACAGATCGCGTACAACTTGCACTTGGCGGAAACCACTGTTAAGGCTCATGTTTCGGCTGTCCTACGTAAACTGAATGTTCAAAATCGCGCGCAGGCTATCCTTGCAGCGAGTTGCCTCGACCTAGTTTCTCAAATGCGTAAATAGCCAGTTGTTTCGATTCAGCGCAGACCTAAAACGAAGCCAGAGTCGAAAACTGACTGAAAACTCAAATCAGCCGGTGGGTGACGATGTAAGCATCCCTGTTTTAATTGCGCCGCGAATTAGAGTTCTCCACACGATTGTGTTTTGCCAAAAACTCCAATGTCAGAGGGACTTTCGGTGACTCCGGAGGGGGGGGGGAGGCAATCAGATCATGAAGCGCCGAAGAAAAGGGCCGTTTTGGGTCAAATTCGGTCGTTTCTGAATGTTCGCTTTTGTTTAGGTGGCGCGTAGGATGCGGGACGGTCGCATAGCGGACATTCGAGTAAGACGAATAGCGCTTCCAGTATGCGCGCCTGCGGAATGCAGGCGAAGCCGCAATGAGTAGCCGTCTCGGTGACTGGCTTTGTTACATAGCTCGTTAGTTTAGGTCGAAATCGCAATTAAAATTCGTAGTGCGGGCCTTTATGATTTGAGTGCGTGGATCGAAGTTTCCAGCGGCGTTTACTTGCGAAGCGAGGATCTTTTTCATGCCTAGGTGTATAGCGTACGTCCACACGCCGGCGGAATTACTATTTGCGGCCGGTGCTTCAGCGGCAATGATAACTCCTGTGTTCTGCGCCAAGATATAAGCGGGTTTTCCATCAATAAGTAACTTGTCAGGAGGAGTGAAACTGAACTGCCAAGTTGAATTGAATTTCTCGCTCGTTGTCCAACCACCAGGCATGCTGTTCCCCTGAAGGTCGTTTGCAGCGCGATACCCATGAGTATTGAGATCTTTGCATGTGGCGTTAAAACCAGGGTTGGAACTCTGGGCGTGGATTGGTATTACAAAGAGCATTAACAACGAAATACCAATAATCCTTTTAGTCATCCTTTCCTCCTGACTATCATTGGGGAAGTACACCGCATACTGATGCGCCTTGTTATATTTCGTCGTCCTCAATTGGACCACCAACCGTATCGAAAATCATTGTGTGGCATTCGACCGTAAACCACTCGTCGAACAATTTCAGGGTGAGCTTCCGGGGCCATAAATCAGGGTCGACGTACCACCCGCCAAGCTCGCTCTCAAATAGGGGGCGAAAGTTAGCTTTGACCCATTTTCTGAGTTGTTCAGGAGTGTCGGCCACTTCCTCGTCAATGAGGTAAACGGTACGTTCCTCGTTAACATCGTCTAGCGTGATTGCCGGGCCATCGGGGTTCGGATCAGCTTTGTTGATCCAGCGCACTGCGGGCTCTTTGTAGCGGAGGATTAAAGCTGACCTGTTTAGCAATTTTGGACTCCCTCAGAAATATAACGCCGCGCTCTGCGGAAATTTGGGAGCGTCAGCGTGTGAATTTTCCCTAGCAGCGCATTGTTAGATCCATTACCAATCATCAGTGATTCCTTTTGCCCTATTATCCAGTGCCATTCGGAAAGCTCTTAGCGCTTCTTGAGATTCGGAATCAAGATTCGTTTCGTCAAGTTCACGCACTTTCTCTTCAATTGGTCCAATTTCTAAAAATTCCTCAATATTTTCAAGCTTGATATACGTAGTAATTTTCGCCACGTAGTCTCCGATAGCTTGGGAAGATGACCTTCCTACAAATCTTTTCAATAAACTCACACAGCCTTCGACACTCTGTGTCTGAAGTTTTAACCAGGCGATAACTTTAGCCCCATCACCCCAACGTTTCCATCTGTATAAAAAGGAAACTAAATGTTCATGGTTAAAAAGCTCATCAGGACAATTAGCAGCCATATCATCCAGCTTGTTTACGAACTCTGCTTTGAGTAGCTCGAATTCGACGTCTCGGAGAATTTGGTCAGCATCAGACTTTTCTCTCCGGTTTTCATCAGCTTGTAGAATATGTTCAACAATCGATAATCCGCTGGAGGACTTAAAGCAGTTAAGCAAAAGCTCTCCTCTTTCTTTCAAATCATCAATACGTCTCAGGAACCAGACAACAAGTCTTACAGCGTGTGTGTTAGAGCTAAAAAAAGTAAAACCCGTTGATTCATGATCGACTTTGTCGCCAATATCCAGAATGCCTTTGATATAGGCACTAGCATTACCTAATGGAATCTCATCTGTAAATGATTCAAATTGTGATAGTGCATTCTTTAAAATCCCACGCTCTTTAAGAGATAAGATAAACGACGAAAACCTTTCAGAATCTGAAGTAAGGTCAAGCATTTCGCGTAGGTCTGAGTTTGAAAGTTCACCGCTTGGAATAGAAAACTGGAAATATTTATCGAAATTAGAAGGATGGCAAACACGCATTTCCCTCAACCATGTACTGGCAAAATCTCCAGAATAGTGTGTACCGCCTAGAGCCCATTCAATTGTGGGAAATAGTTGCCCTACAATCTCCTTTACTGTCTCTCTTTTTCCAGCGGAGGCCTTTTCCAATATGCCGTTTACCAAGCCAGAAGTAGCTTCCTCATTTCGTCCGTATCTATCGGAGCCATTCTTCGTAAATATTTCTTTAGCCCGCCCGATTTCCTTATAAACATCGGGTTCAAAAACTCTCAAACACTCAATTGCTATTAGGTCTACAGGATTAACTTCAAAAGCACTCTTACCTTTTAGCAAAGTAAAATGAAACGATAGAGTTGACGTATATCTGTACACGCTTCGCAAATTATCAAAATATCCTTTTAGGCCACCGTGAAACATATTCCCCCATCGACCGGAGTCAAACATATTTGCAGCTGATTCATCTTGCTCGATAATTCTATCTAACTTATTAAATAACAAACTGTGAAGCCTTGTAATTTCTATTCTTGGTATATCGAAAGGTACTTGAATTATCTTTTCTAAATAATCTCGACCCTTCTGTGCGCCATCATTCATCTTATCTTCTACCAGATCTCGCTGAAATAGTAGTAGAAAAACGACATTCGGAAATTCCAAGTTTGCTTTTATTAGCTGAAAAACCATTCGTAATTGAGCAGACGTCAACCTATCCAAGTCATCCATTACCACGATTAAAGGGGATTCCCGTTTAAGTAATATCTCTGTCAATTCCTGCCTTATCTCACTTAGACTCTGTTCTTTTTCTTTTGCGGTTTTCTCAGCATTTCCACTTAATTTATAAAGCAAACCTCTGCCCCATTTCAATGCTGCGGCCCATCCGCCCAAAACTAGCAGAATGAAGGTGCTAGCGTTGCTTGCCCAAGCTTCATTTGAAAAATTACCGCCAACGCCCACAGCGGTTACAAGTACAAACAGTGTGGGGAGAGCCGCTGAAAAACCAGAAACTACTGTTTCACCGGTATTAAGATAACGGCCATATTTTTTTAGAGTTGCCGCTAACCTTTTCCCAGACGCGCTTTTATCTGTGCGACCAATTGATCTTGATACTTCTTGAAAAAAAGAGGCGGTTATTTTGTCTTGAGCTGCCCATTCCCATGGAGAGAACTCAATGACATCGGGCTTTTTCTCGGTTATGCCGTCTAATCGAGATAGAGCCATATTTTTTATGGAAGATTTTCCGGAGCCCCAGTCACCATGTAAGGCGACTACCAAGCTATCATTTCCATGCCAACTTGCCATTGCACTAGCCAAGTCGGCGGAAAATTCTGACCGTCCCAACAAGTCGTCTTCGACTTTCGTAATAGGCCGATCAGAAGCAAATCCGTGTAGATCTTTTGGTTCCATATGAAATCTCTAAGGAATATCTAACAGCGACTAGGCAGCGCGTTTTATATCATTGCGGAAATTTGACTGCGTCATTATTACTGGCTTTGAACCATCAATCACGCTGCACGTGAATCGATAAAACAATAGCTTAGCCAAGCACGGACATCTCTGCCATGTAATCATTCAGCGTCTGCAATTTGCTCCGCCAATCATACTGGATGAAATGGCTGTGATGAGCTTGGAAGCTCTGAAAGAAAGCCCTTACTCGAATGTCCGCTTCTGTTTAAGAGCTTGAGCTTAACTGAACGTCCAGAAAGGTCCGCTTTGAAAACAGAGTGGACGCAAAAGTGGGGTGATTTTTTTGCGTGCTACTACATGAACAGAAGTCACGCCATGGTTTCTTTCAGCTAACTTTTAGGATTTTAGATTGGTATGCTTACTAAACCTAAAAGCGCTTATTCACTCACTCACACGATCATTTGGGATAGTTTATATTGTTATAGTTTGGCTGTTTAGACTTAATTCCACTGGCCAAAGGTTGCCCATGTCATTTGCGAATCGCTCCCTCTCCGATTGACTCCAATTGTTGGTTCCGTGTTCCCAAGCCCACTTAAGAGGCACCACATGTTTTGTACCACCGAAACCGTAACTAGCATTTAACCCTCCAGATCGTACTATTCGGGCCAGCAATTTATCGTTCGGTGAGGTCGCAAAGCGAACATTTAGATTTGGCGCAGGCTCGGGGATAAGCGGCGACGTATGATGCCGACCGGATCGGAGCCCTTGCTGGTTGCCATAACCGCCCCGACAGAGAAGTTGGCTCTCGTATTGGAGTAGCGGACCACTACAGTATTCGTCAGTATCTAGACAAGCCCCAATCAGTCGTTTCTCGGTCAACGGACTGCGAGATCTACCCGCCACCGCAATCTGGATGCTGATTCCCGGGCCACCGGAGCTAGTGCACAAGCAGCACGACCAAGGCCGCTGGCTCGCCGATAAGCCAGGGTCCGGCTGGAATTGTGCGAAGGAAGTCCGAAAACATACGATAAGCTCACGACGTGTTGTCCTCTACGCCCTCATAAAGAGACGTAATGAGCGGGCACTTCACGTCACCGTGTTCAGTGCAACACGCCTGCACCAGCCCCTCCAGCGTTCGTTCGATACGCCGCAGACTTGATATTTTCTCACGGACTTTGGCGAGCTTCTGCTCGCCCAATACCCGTGCTTCGTCACAATGAGTACCGTCCTGAAGCTTCAGCAGCCCTCCGACCTCATCCAGGCTGAAACCCAACCATTGGGCTGTTCGGATGAAATGAAGACGCGCCAACGTCTCGTCGTCGTAATGTCGAATGCTTCCGTAAGGTTTTTCGGGTTCCTCCACCAGTCCCCGGCGCTGGTAATAGCGAATGGTCTCCACTCCCATGCCGGCTGCTTTAGCCAGGGCACCAATGGTCATTGAACGTGGTTTCTTGGACATAGAGGTTGATTCCGTACCTGACTACGGGAGTAACCTTATCTCAGTCCCCTATGTCATTAAAGGAGCCAACCCTATGTCAGAGTCCAAATCCGGTGGCGGTTCGCTGGTTGCCGGAGGAATTGCCGCCGTCCTGGCATCGGCCTGTTGTCTAGGCCCCCTTGTGCTGATCACGCTGGGTGTTTCCGGGGCTTGGATTGGTAATTTGGCTGCCCTGGAGCCTTATCGACCCTGGTTCATTGGTGCGGCACTGGTGGCCATGGTCTTTGCCTGGCGTCGGATATACCGGCCTGCACGGGATTGCCAGCCGGGTGATGTTTGCGCGGTACCGCAAGTGCGCACGACCTACAAGGCTGTTTTCTGGGTTGTCGCGCTGCTGATCCTGGTCACGCTGGCGTTTCCCTTCGTCTTGCCGCTGTTTTACTGAGAGGTTCTACATCATGAAAAGATCACTGATCGCCACAGCACTCTCCCTGTTCGTTAGCTTGCCGGCCCTGGCAGCACCACAAACCGTCACCTTGTCAGTCCCTGGCATGACCTGTTCGGCCTGCCCGATCACCGTCAAGGCCGCTCTCAATCGGGTGGAGGGCGTGACCTCTGTCAAAGTCCGTTACGAAGAACGCGATGCGACGGTCACCTTCGACGATGCGAAAACCACCGTTGAGGCGCTGACTCAAGCCACAACCAACGCCGGTTATCCTTCCACGCTGAAACAATCTCAAGCGACACAGGAGTAACCATGGCCAATCCTAAAACCCTGTTGCGGGTGAGCGTCATTGGCACGGTGCTGGTCGCACTGTGCTGCTTTACGCCGGTACTGGTGATATTGCTGGGCGCGGTTGGACTGGCTGCCCTCACCGGTTATCTCGACTACGTGCTTTTGCCCGCCCTGGTCTTTTTTATTGGCCTGACCTGCTATGCCGTCTGGCGTAAGAAGAAACACGACGCCTGCTGCGAAAACCCCTCAACCAGGGAATGACGTTTATGAGTGACAACAACCTGCACATTGCGGTGATTGGCAGCGGAGGCAGTGCCATGGCCGCGGCCCTGAAAGCGACGGAACGCGGTGCCCGGGTGACGCTGATTGAGCGCGGCACCATCGGCGGAACCTGCGTCAACATTGGTTGCGTACCGTCCAAAATCATGATTCGGGCAGCGCATGTAGCCCATCTTCGCCGGGAAAGTCCGTTTGACGAAGGGCTGAGTGCCCAAGCACCGGCGGTAAATCGTTCAGTACTCCTGGCTCAGCAACAAGCCCGGGTGGAGGAGCTGCGCGAGTCCAAGTACCAGAGCATTCTCAATGATAATGCGGCCATTACCGTCCTCAGGGGCGAAGCGCGGTTCGTGGATGAACGGACTCTAACAGTTACGCTCAACGACGGCGGAGAGCAGACAGTGAGCTTTGATCGGGCGTTTATCGGCACCGGTGCTCGACCCGCCGAACCGCCTATCCCGGGGCTGTCCGAGACCCCCTATCTTACGTCCACCAGTGCGTTGGCGTTGGATCACGTTCCCGAGCGCCTCGTTGTGATCGGTGCCTCGGTAGTGGCCATCGAGCTGGCTCAGGCCTTTGCCCGCCTTGGCAGTCGGGTCACCATTCTGGCCCGTAGCCGGGTGCTGTCGCAGGAAGACCCGGCGGTGGGTGAAGCCGTGGAAGCGGCCTTCCGTCGCGAGGGCATCGAAGTGCTCAAACAGACCCAGGCCAGTAAGATTACCCACGACGGCCAGGTGTTCACCCTCCAAACTAGCGCCGGCACCTTGAAGGCGGAGCAACTGCTGGTCGCCAGCGGCCGCACGCCCAATACCGAAAACCTGAATCTGGAGGCCACCGGCGTTGCCACCGAGCGCGGCGCGATCCGGATCGACAACCACCTGCAAACGACCGCGTCCGGCATTTATGCCGCCGGGGACTGCACCGATCAACCCCAATTCGTCTACGTGGCCGCCGCCGGCGGCAGCCGGGCCGCCATCAACATGACCGGTGGTGACGCCAGCCTCGACCTCAGCGCCATGCCCGAGGTGATCTTTACCGATCCGCAAGTTGCGACCGTCGGTCTGTCCGAGGCAGACGCAAAAGCTCAAGGTTTTGATACTGAGAGCCGTACCTTGACCCTCGATAACGTGCCCCGGGCGCTGGTCAACTTCGATACCGGGGGCTTCGTCAAGATGGTCGCTGAGCGTGACAGCGGACGATTGCTGGGTGTCCAGTCCGTCGCGGGGGAAGCCGGTGAGCTGATTCAGACCGCCGTCATGGCGCTGCGTGCGCGTATGACCGTGAACGATATTGCCGATGAACTGTTCCCCTATCTCACCATGGTCGAAGGACTCAAGCTCTGTGCCCAAACCTTCACCAAGGATGTGAAGCAATTGTCGTGCTGCGCGGGATAAGACGGTGCCGCCAATGTATAACGTGGATGAGATCTTGGAACGGCTGGGGCTGACCGGACAACGGGAAGCCGCGCTCCATGTGACGCTGTTGCGCGAGCTTGCCCTGGGACAAGCGGTCACTGTTGAGCGGCTTGCAAAGTCGCTTAACTGGACGACTGATGAGGTTGTGTTGGTGCTGGAGAAACTGCCCTGCGGGACCATCGAGTACGACGGCCAGGGACGGTTGATCGGCTTCGGCATTACACTGCGAGCAACCCCGCATGCATTTGTTGTCAACGGTCGGCCACTTTACACCTGGTGTGCACTGGATGCCTTGATGTTTCCAACCATTATTAACGAAAGGGCGCAGGTGCAATCGCGTTGCCCGCAGACGAACAACTCGGTCAACATGACGGTTACGCCACAGGGAGTGGTTTCGCTTGAGCCGGAGGACGCCGTCATATCCTTAGTTTCGGTGGCCGCAGCGGGTGACATTCGAAGTGCGTTTTGTTGTGATGTCCTCTTCTTTGCTTCTCGGCACGCCGGGGAGGCCTGGGGCCGAGATAAACCAAACGCGCAGCTGGTGACTATGCATGAGGGTTTCGAACTTGGGCAGCGGATTGCGCTCCGTATGCTCGACAGAGCAAGACGTTACCAACATGACCTTTAATACCTGAATGTTCGATACCAATCTTGCACGTAGGTCAGCACCCAAGAAGTAGGCTATGTTATTTCCAAAGCGTTCCGTCGCTGCACCCTGTCTGTGCATCAAATCAGGAATTATTTGGACATGCGATTGGTGTATTCCTGTGGTGCCTCACCCGAACAACCGGACATGCACCCATTACACTGGCGATCGACGTGCCAGAACCGTGTGTCCGCCCGTCCCATTGCCGGAGTCTTGAAAGGAGATTTTTGCCCGTTTCGGGGAGTGACAAGACCGGTAATTAGGATGCATCGAATGTTCGCTTCTGTTTAGCTCGGGCTGGTCGCAAAGCGAACATTGAGAGGCTGCTCGTCGCGATCACTTTTTTGGACTTCCATGTGGCTTAAACTGGTTTGACGCTTACTCCGAGGGGGCCGATCATGTTCCTCATGGCCGCATACGAAATCCGGGCCTTTGCAGGCACAGGCCCGGATTTCGTCACAACACTCAGTGGCTAATCACAACATCTTCTTCAACTGCCCGTAGTCTCCTCCAGTGCGGAGTACCAGAGTGATGTCGTTGTCATTCCGGTTCCGGAAGAACCAGCCATGGTTGCCGGTAAAGGCGGCTTCCAGCTCGCCTTCATCTTCAGGTACGCCCCGGCCTTTCTCATAGGAAATGGACTGGCCGCCTCCATCACCGTGGGTATCGAAGTTGATCGGGCCACCCTCAGACACCCAGGAGAACCGGGCTACCGCACCTTCCTCCATTGTGAGTTTGAATTCGGTGCCCTCTCCTGGAGTGAGTACGACGCGCACTTCATCCTGCCACCGGGGTTCGGCAATTTCTGGTTCAGGCGCTGGCTCCGCAGGCGCAATCTCGGCTTTCGATGAGGGAGCTGGTTCCTCAACGGCTTCAGCCATGACTGGTTCCGAGACTTCCGGAGCCGTCTGATCAGCCGAGGAGTTCACCGCAACCATCTGGGCAGCCTCGTCAGCCGCAGCTTCTTCGGCGAGCTGTTCCTTGATTTCGCCCATTTCGGTCAATCCCAGCAGTCGGCCCGCGCCAGTCGGGTCCAGAGCGTACTCGGCGGGCATGACCACGGTAACTAGCAGGACCAATGCCACAATGGCTGCAATGATGGTTGATCGAATCAACTTGGCAGTGCTGGGCAGTTCTTCACGGTTGGGTATATCGGTGTTGTACATAGGGAATCTCCAGGATTAAGCGACAAAGTAACCGGTGAGCTGATAGCCAAAGAGCAGGAAACCTGCACTCATCATGGCCACGTTGGCGGTGTAGGCGTGCCGGAAAAAGCCGTCGGTCTTTCGCCAGAAACTGATCGCAATCAGGATCATGGCGAGGGCGATGAGCTGTCCGATTTCCACGCCCACGTTGAAGGCGAGAAGGTTCGGAATCAGGCCGTCCGGCGAGATGTCGTATTCGATGATCTTCGTGGAGAGGCCGAAACCGTGGAAGAACCCGAAAATCAGCGTGGCGGCCTTGGTATTGGGTTGGAAACCAAACCAGCGCTGGTAGGCTCCGATGTTGTCCAGTGCCTTGTACACGATGGACAAACCGATAATCGCATCAATGATGTAGCTGTTGATCCCAACGTTGAAGTACACACCCAACAACATCGTCGTGGAATGCCCCAGGGCAAACAGGCTGACGTAGATCGCGATGTGCTTCATCTGGTAGAGGAAGAAAATGACACCCAGCAAGAACAGCAGGTGGTCATAGCCGGTGACCATATGCTTGGCCCCCAGATAGATGAACGCAACGAGGTTTACACCGGTAATTTCCTGGATGTACCCCTTGTCACCCTGAGCGACTGCGTGGGCGAACACATCGGTACTCATCCCCAGCAAGCCAAGGGTCAGAAATATCCAAAACAGACGACTGCCGGTGCCCGTTGAGGACACGCCACGGCAACCGCCAAGCAAGCTTGACAACATATAGACTCCAATCACATTTGTTTTCTTGGGCCGCTCCAGCGGCAAGAATCAAGTAGGAAGGGAGGCTTTTGGAGGGCGTTCAAGCCGATAGCGCAAACTGCGGGGAGAACCTCCGGCAAAGGGTACGGGCTGCCGGAGAACGGTAGGGCTTTGGGAAACAGATGGAATCCTGAGCTGGTCCACGGTCTCGTGGGTATGATTTCCAGCATCATGATGTGGCGATGTCGACGTCTCTAGCTCTTCGCCGAAATCGTGGGTGTGTCCATGTCCACTATAACTGGCTGGGTGGTCGCCAGACACTGATTCCCAATCCTTGGCCAACTCAGCCACACCGTGGGAAAACGACTCGCCAATCACCGACAGTGACAGGCCCGCCAACGCGAACAGCATGACGAGCGTTGGTAGCAGTTTTCTCTGATGAATGGCCGAGATCATCGATGTAAATCGTCGAGTTTGTGGTTGGATTTCAACGAAAACAGAGGATACCATCCCCCCATGGGGGATAGGAATTAAACATGGTAAATGACCACACGCATCAATCTCACCCGAGTATCATCAAACGCCTGAAGCGAGCGAACGGCCATCTTGAAAGCGTGATTGGCATGATGGATCAGGGAAAACCCTGCTTGGAACTGGCCCAGCAGCTTCACGCCGTGGAAAAGGCCATTCAGCAAGCCAAACGCATACTGGTACAGGACCATATCGAGCACTGCCTGGACGATGCCATCGGGCCGCTGGATCCGGAGCAGCAGCAGCGTGTTGATGAGTTTAAGGCCATCGCCCGATACCTCTGATTTCGCTCACTTCTACTCTTCGATCTCACTGTTAGTCACACCGAAGAGGCTCTACCGTCACGTGGACCAGGGACTGGCAGTGGGCCTGAATACGCTCTCTGTAAACTGTCGGCGATTCGGGCTGATGCGAGACGATTGAGACAATGGCCGCGTGAATGTTTGGGCCTATCGCCCACACATGCAAATCGCTTACCTTGGCATCATCATCTTCGACCGCCTGCTTAACAGTCTCTTCCATGTCCTGATGTTGTTCGTCGAGAAGGACCTTGGATGTGTCTTTCAAAAGGTGCCAGGACCAGCGGGTCACCAGAACCGCACCAATGATCCCCATCATCGGGTCCATCCAGTTCCACCCGGCATATTTACCGGCGAGAAGGGCAACGATGGCCAGGACTGACGTCAGCGCATCCGCAAGCACATGCAGGTAAGCGGCCCGGCGGTTGTGGTCATGGTGATGATGGTGGTGGCCGTGATCATGCCGGTGACTGTGACCATGGTCATGGCCTGCATCTCCCAGTATCCAAGCGGACACCCCGTTGATCACTAGGCCAATGATGGCCACGAAAATAGCCCCATCGAAAGAAATCGGAACGGGCTGGATAAAACGTCCAACGCTCTCGATGACCATGTAGAGCGCAAAGACCGCCAATAGAACAGCACCAGTAAAGCCGCCCAGCGCATTGACTTTACCCGTGCCGAAAGAGAACCGGTCGTTGCCCGCGTTTTTCCTGGCATACGCGTAGGCGAAGGCCGCAATGCTCAGAGCCACTGCGTGGGACCCCATATGCAGGCCATCGGCCAGCAACGCCATGGAGCCATAAACGATTCCGGCCAGAATTTCCCAGACCATCATCGCCAGTGTCAGGCCCACCACGATGAGTGTGCGGGTTTCGCCAGAGCGCTTCTGATCCTGACCAAAGACGTGATTATGTTGCCAATGGTCGAGTCGTTCATGGTGCATAACAGTGTTCCCGGCAAAGCTGATGGTTAGTAGACCTGAAAGGCAGAATCTCGCTTTTGACCTATCCCCCCAGGGGGGATAGCATGAAATGCTACTGGAGTCAGATTTCTACCACAACCTTTTCGTTTCTGGCGCTGCCACTGGTGAAGCCATGCTTGAGATTCTGAGACACCGAACCTACCGCCATTTATTCCTAGCGCAGGTGGTTGCATTGCTGGGTACGGGTCTGGCAACGGTGGCTCTGAGTCTGCTGGCGTTCGACCTGGCCGGAGATGAGGCGGGGCGAGTACTTGGCACCGCCATGGCGATCAAAATGGTCGCTTATGTCTTGATAGCCCCGTTTGCGTCGGCCCTGACAGAGAACATACCCCGTCGTGCGCTGCTGGTCTCACTGGATGTGGTTCGAGCGGCGACGGCGCTGGCTTTGCCTTTCGTGACCAAAGTCTGGGAAGTGTACGTATTAATTGCGGTCCTTCAGTCCGCATCGGCGGCCTTTACACCAACCTTCCAGTCCACGATTCCGGAGACTCTCCCCGATGAGGACGACTACACCAAGGCGCTGTCGCTTTCCCGACTGGCATACGATCTGGAAAACCTTATCAGTCCGGCACTCGCGGCGCTGATTCTGCTCGTCACCAGCTGGCAGGCGTTGTTTTCGGGCACGGTGATCGGGTTTATCGCATCAGCCTTGCTTGTAATGTCCGTTGTTTTGCCATCCGGAGCCAAATCAGAGAAACGTCGCGGCGTTTATGACCGAGCACGGGCCGGGTTCAGCATTTTCATGGCAACTCCTCGCCTGCGCGGGTTGATGGCGCTGAATCTGGTGGTCAGCCTTGCGGGAGCCATGGTGATCGTGAATACGGTTGTGCTGGTGCAGGGACAATTCGGCCTTACCGACCAGCACACGGCCATGGCTTTCGCCGCATTCGGTGGCGGCTCCATGTTAGCTGCACTGGTGTTACCAGCTCTCTTGAGGCGCTGGCAGGATCGGCAAGTCATGCTGACTGGCGGGTCGATTCTAATTTCCGGGTTGATTCTTGCTCTGGCGGTGGGCTCACTGGAGTGGTTATTACCCGTGTGGGCTTGGCTGGGCGTCGGTTTCTCGACTGCCCAAACCCCCATTGGCAGAGTCCTTACGAGGTCGTCGCATGCTGAAGACAGGCCAGCCCTGTTCGCCGCTCAGTTCTCTTTATCGCATGCCGGATGGCTGGTCGCGTATCCATTAGCTGGATTGCTGGGGTCTGCTGCGGGAATGACCACCACTCTGCTGGTACTTATGGGGCTTGCCCTAGCCGGACTGTTCCTTGCGTTAAAACTATGGCCATCAGTTGATCCGTCAGAGCGCTGGCACAACCACAACGGCTTGCCAAGGGACCACCCTCATATTGCCAGCGCTCCTAACCCCAATGCCCACAGTCACTACTACGTCATTGATAGCTTGCATTCCAGATGGCCGGATTGAGATTTGAAGTCACTAGTTTGAAAAGCTTGAAACAAAATCCGTTGAAGTTTTGTTCGTTCTATGTTGTGTGTATGCCCTCTATCCACCCGTTTGGCAAAGTTGAATCGCCGATTCCTCCAGAATATCGGGGGCAAATGCAGGGGCGTAAAATCCAGAAAATTGGGATGCTACGAATGTCCGCTATGAGAACGAAGGAACTGATAGAAACGGACCTTTTGCCGCGCCGAGATGGGCTAGTGAAGGGAGTCTGGGCCGGGTAAGTCCAGCCTCTTTTTAGGAATGTCCGCAGTAACGGGGTAGCACCCGACATGGGGGTATCAGCCTTTGCCCAACGGCTGATCTCGGTCCACCATGAAATCCTCTGAAACTCGCTCACTGGAGTCAAAGAATTCATCCCAAACGGGATCGGTAGGTCGCTCATAGCGTTTAACTGAACCTCTTAGTCGTTCCAGTGGTGAGCGCCCTTTCATATTGGGCTGGACGAACTCTTCGGTATGCGCCGAATCCGCATCCAAATCTTCCAGCAACTCCTGCTCAGTAAACTGTTTCTTTTCCACCTCGTTTATTCCCTCAGTGAGAATCATTGCCTCGAAGGATAGTTTAGCAGGGAGTCAGCTGCGGCAGCGCTCCAGGAACGCATCCCACCATTGAGCTTCCGGCTTTGTCGGCTTCAGATTGTATTGTTTCACGATACGAACGAACCTTGCTACATAACTGCACTGGCCTGACGGTGGCAGGTCATGGGTCCGATAGCATGGCTGCTGCCATTTTGACATCGGAGTCAGACATCACAGGTTTACCGCCACCTTTTCGGCCTATGGCGCGACCCGCCACCAATCCAGCGATGGTTCGCTCACTTATTAAGCCGTGCTCAAATTCAGCGAGGGTACCTACAATATGGAATATGAGGCGGCCACCAGAACTGGTTGTGTCGATTGATTCTGTCAGCGATTGAAACCTTACTTCACAGTCATGAAGCTGCTGGACGATCTCAAGGCTCGGTCTGAGGAATCCGCAAGGAAGAAAATTACTGGTTCTCTATGCCGACCCACGCGTTCATTTATCCGCATCGTGCCGCGCATAAATAACCAGGAACTCTTTTTCCATTAGCGCCAGAGCTTCTTCAGGAGCCTGCTCTAACAAACGTCGGCGGTATGGTTCCCTAATTACGCCATCGCCATTGAGGCACGCCGTAGCCATTGCCGTAAGAACCATATCGGGAAGGCCGATTTTCCTATCAACAGCCTTTTTCAAAGCTTGAAATTGATTCATTTAATTCTCGCTTCAAAAGCCCCAATTCCCGCATATCATACCCTCGGAAGTCTGGTTGTTGGCCGTACAAGACATCACGTGTCCAGTTTTCTCCTTTCATGATAGCCGGGAGGGATTTGTTTGTAGGCAGACGTGAACTTGCAGGTCCTTGAGGTTGTGGATTCTGGTTTGAGGCTTGCCCCTGTCGTTTGATGCTCATAGGTCAATGATGATGGGTTTGTTTGTCGGTTTATAACGGTCGGTGCAAATGCTTGCGTTGACGAATTTTATGCCGTCAGTCTTTCGTTCAAAAAAACCGTGGCCTTCGTGAATGTGTCCGCAGATGTGGGCTACAAGATTTGGCAGTTGCTCTATTCGTTTTGCCAGAGCTTGGCATCCGACATGCCGATCTTCATTCGGGATGAAGTCTAAAACGCCATAGGCAGGACCATGGCTAACGAGCACATGCGTGTCATCGGGAACTATCCTCAAGCGTCCTCTCAGTTCAGCCGCCCGTGCATTGAAGGCCATGTGCCTGAATATGGGTTGCCATGGAAAGCCGAAAAAATTTATGCCTTGGATGGATACTGATTCGCCCCGAAGGTAGGTGATTCCGTTTTGTTCGCAGAATTCGCGTGCCCAAGCGGACATGTTTGAACCACGCAGTTTTTTGTCGAAACAAAAATCATGATTTCCAGCAACCAGAATTTTGTGAGGATGGGACTGCGCACCCATCCATCTGGCAAATTCATGAATTTGAGGCAACAACCCTGATCCAGTGCAATCACCGGCGTGAATTAGCAAATCGCCCTGTGGGATTGGCGGCATTCTGTCATGCAGGCTGTGAGTGTCAGATATGCATACGAGTCTCATACCAACTTCTTTAGAAGAGCAATCGTGTCGGAAAGTGCTCTATCATCCTCTGGGTAGGGCGGTAGGAATTCCGGAATTCTGATCCACCAACTTTTCTCTCCCGGCACAATGACGCACTCTTGGTCATCAAGGATAAAAGCGTCTGAGCGTCCGCAGGCCGATTTTGGTTTCTGAGTTTGTACAGGTCTTAGAACATCGAGATCTTCGAACCAAGAGGGCACTAACTTCTCAGCGACAAAAAGCTTCTGAATTGTCCGTGTTTGTACTTCGCTTACACTGGTATAAATCACCAGATCGCAGAGTTCGGCTGCATGCTCAAGAAATGTATAGAGGCCGGGTCGTGGAATTTGCGAGACGGCATTACTAATGAGAGTCCCCTCCAGATCTAGGCAAAGAAGCGGTTTCATTGCTGCATGTCCTCAATTTGGACTGCTCCCATCGGACCCTCGTGTTTTCTGTGACCAGGGTCAGCAATGTCGTTGTTCCCAAAACTTAATTGAATACCGCTCATAACACTTCCAACACGCCGCTCGCACCAGCATAGAGATGAATGGTTACTCCGAAAACTCCCCAATTTCGGAAGGAGGTAAATGTTCCATTTGTTCAAATCCCTTTTTACCAATCTCCCTCAATCGTTTTTTCGACATTCGGAATCGGCCTCTGAAGTAAGGGGAGACTTTCAACTGTCGACGGATGTTCTCGTCTCTCACTCTGTCCACATCGATATCTTTCATAGTAAATGCCGAACCCCGGCATAGAACCAGCCTTTTAGATTGGAAGCATCCTAATGCTGTGATTTTGGTAGGGAGTGCGCACTTTTGTTCGCTTTTTGACACACCCATTCAAATTGATCCTCCAGTTCACATTCGAATGCCTCAGTAACATTGCCCGTTAGGTACCATGAAATCTCCAATCCGGCCCTTCCAAACTTCATGTCACCAATCCACAAATTTAGTTGATGCTTCTCCAGCTTGAGGTCGAGGTTTTCAAGAAACCAGGCGACGATGGGGATCCGTGCTTCCATGGGAAAGTAGGCAAAAGTAATTCTTTGGAAGTGGCTCATGTCGAATGTCTCGCTATCAAGAAGGTGTCCAGCCAAATTTGCCCCTTCAAGCTATCGCTCCTGCTGACTATTCCTTTGCAGAACCTCCTCCCCGAAGTGCGATTCCGCGTGCTGCGATAATCCCATCGACCACATTAAATGGATAATCCCAAAATTTTGGCTCAATAAACAGAATCCCGCCGCCAGACAGGGTCTCTTCCCTGCGAATCAGCTTTCGGATTTTCAGTGCTTCCACGTGCATAAAAATTTGCCAAAATAATTCTCTCCTCACAGGCAAATCTCGTTCCACCGAACGAGCCGAGTACTCGACTCGTAGCTCACTCAGCCTAAACCCATTACCGGGGGACTCAGAAAGGATCTGATGCAACGTCCTGTCAATATTGAAAAATTTAACTGACATAATTTCCCCAAAATTAATCAGCAGAACTTGTCATCGTAAAAATGGGTATTATATGCCGTGGACTGAAAAGCACAACCCCGCAATAGTCTCGTTTCCATTTCGGAGACTGCGATGTGCGACGTTAGAGAGATATTCGGCAAGAACCTCAGAATGGTGCGCCGATCTAAAGGGTTTACCCAAGAGCGCCTTGCATACGCCGCTAAAATTGACAGAAGCTATATGGGGAAAATTGAACGGGGCCAAGTGAACCTGACAGTCGAAAAGCTTTACCTACTTGCAAAAGCGCTTGAGTGTTCACCGAAAGATCTAATCCCGGAAATTTGATCTTGTAACCATCTCTGTTTCAGTCGGACCGATTTTCGACCAGTTCATAGGATGTTGCTCCCGGCGGGCCGACCTCTGGTTAGTGGGTCAAAATATAAAAACTCCCCCCTCATGTTCGAGAGGCAGGGGGGATTCCCAGATCAGACGCTGAGAGTTCGTGTCCTCGCCTTCGCACCACAAACTCCTTGTCCCTGACACAACGAACAGCTAACATCGGGGTTATAGTATCTGTTGGGAGAGCACTGATGGTCGGTCCGAGAGTTATTTAATATGCGCAATTCAAGGAGTTAGCTATGGTTGGTCCCAGAGTCTACTGATTCATCTTGTCGTAGTCGGCTTAACCCCTCCAAGGCACCGCTTGCAGCCTTTTCTTCAAGGGCTTCGAGACGTTTGATTAAGTCTTCAACACCTTTCATTTCCTTTAGTTTTGTTTCAAGCTGGAATGCCTTTTTTTCGTGTCGTTCGGCATCTTTGCGTGCTTCATCAAGCTTTCGTTGAGACTGCACAAGATGTTGTTCCACCTCTAATTTTTCAGACTCCAGTTTTTCGATAATCACCCCTGCATCTTTCAACTCCGCTTCTGTCTGTTCTTCCAGCTCTTTGAGTTGTCTGAGCACTTCGGCTACTTGCCGATCTGCCGTCTTGGTAGCTGTTTGATGGAAGTTTAAAGCCATTGAACGGAGTTGATTGAAGAGGGTTTGGGTCGCGGCACTCAGTGCCTCCTCAAGTTCAACTGGAAGCTCTGAATCTATCCGCTCTTCTTCCGTATCTCGGGCGGTGAAGTTTTTCCACACGGCCATCAACCTTTTTTGATCGCCACCTCCTAGCTCATTACGCAAGCCATATCCGGTCACCTTTTTTTCCCGGTCTTGGATACGCTTGCCTGCTTCGATGATCATGTCGTCTGTGAAATTTGCTGGCCTCATTCCTGTTCTCCGTATGGGTGTAAAACAGAGTATAGGCAAGAAAGTAAGAAAGTAAGAAAGAAAGTAAGTAAGGGATTAATATAGCTGGCTTAGCGCTTGATAGCGCCGTTGGGTGGCTGGCAGAGCATCAGATATCTTCGCTCTGGGCCCTCTCAAAGTCTTTGTTTCTGAGTTCAATTAGCTTGTTCAGTTCGGCATTGTAGTGATTGATACTGATACTGCCTCTTTGAAGCCTGCCAGTTAGCTCCAGCAGCATTTTATCGAATACCTCCTGCGCCTTTATCAAGTGCACGGAGGAGACGGTTTTCGCATAGCCTGAGATGCTTGCAAAGGCTAAATCAATATAGTGCTCAAGAGAGGTCGAACTCTTATGACCGGTCCACTGCATGATCTCCATCTTGAACTTCTCGTTTGTAATGATTGAGCGCCGGAAATCATCTGGGTTTTCGAACTCATGCCGTTCGATAAGGAGTACGAAAAGATTTGTAATGAAGGTATGGCGGAACATGTGGGCACACGCGGCCTCATCAATTTTGGCAATCCTCCTGAACTCAGCTATTTCGGAGGTGGTCCGAGTTTCACTAAGTGGCTTGCCAGTTCTCTCTGCAATAAAGAGGTAGTCGTGATCGTTGGCTCTTCCAAGTTTGTCCTTGATGACCTTATTCCTGAAAAGGCGAATGTGCTTCTTTAGCTCACTAAGAAGCATGTGAGTTACTGGAACCAAACGAAATTCGTCATCGCCGTGCTTCAAATTAATGATTCGAAGCATCGGGTATTCCATGTTTGACGCCTTTATGACGTCTGACACCCTTATTTCAGCGACCTCGCCTCGTCGTGCGCCAACTTGCTCAAGAATCGATAACGTACAATGTCTGCGGCTGACTAAGAACCGAGAGCCACCGGCTTCATCGACAGCCTTTCGTAGCTTTTCAATCGTTTCTGCTCGAATGGGGTTTCTCTTTTTTTTGCGTTCCCCATGTGAGAAGGAATGGTGGTGCCAGTACGACCTGGTCACCTCCGAATTTCGATCACGAATTCTGATGGACACTGTTTTTTTTGTGGCTCGAATCACACCCTGAGGTGAAACGAAATCGGGATCACCATGAAACGAACCAACAAAGCTCAGAAAATCCAGGCAAACACGCCCAACCGCTGTTATTGTCGTTTCGGTTTTTTTTCTTTGCTCTGGATTAGTATCGGATCGTTCTAACCTCAAGTTATTGATAAATAATGTAAAGGTATCGTCTGTGAGTTCGATGAAATCCCATTTATTCAAGTAGCAAAAGCGAATAATCTGGCTAAGCTTTTGCGCATATTCACCCATGGTCCCGCCTTTGGAGCCACGCCTAGATAGGCCTTGCCTGCCAGCTCTCCCTTTCCGCTCTCGTAAGGAAAGCATATAAAGATTGGCCATCAGGCAGGGTGCTCGGTCGGGCCAGACTAGGTGAGGCATTCCATCCCCGTTTTTGGTAGTCACCTTACCGAGGGAGTAGTGGCTAAAAAGGGTTAGCTTCCGCATCGTTTTGAAGAGCTTCGAAGTATCTTTATTTCTCATCTTTGAAGTCTTTCATGCTCACAACTGTAGGCTTAGAATCGCCGTCAAATGGTGACGGGTTCATGCGTGTGATGGCTCGAAGTCGGGCTAAGCCATCCTGCGCTCTTTTCTCTCTAAGATTCTTATCATCCGCATCGCGAATGTTTCTCATTGAACTCATCGCTGATTGGATTGCTTGAAGCAAAATGAAGTTAATCGAGCGATGTTTTTCTAGCTCTTCTTCTAGGCTCTGAATTTTGGTTTTAAGCCCTACTCGGGAGCGAGAATCGGGTCTGACGGAGCGTGCTTTATGAGTTTCTATGGCGTCAATCGCTTTAAGCCTGAGACTGTTAAGACCCTCAAAGCCATCGTCGAACTCTTGGTCCGAATAACTTTTCAGAGTGTTAAGGCTCATCGGAAGCTTTTTAACCTTCTCCCCGTCTATCTTCGCTGTGTATTCAAGTTTTGCTAAACCCCCTTGGCTTTTGAGGGAATCAATTAGCTGACCATCCTCAAAATAAAATTCAGGGTTCTTTACGAATGACCTCAGGAGAGTTCGGGAGGCTAAAGTTGATGCGCGACTCTGAGAAACTCGTTGATCAGTTTTCATCCAATGACCTTCGCCGTCTCTTTGACTTTAACCACTACCTTGAAGTCCTCTCCGTCTGGTCCTTGGAAGAACTCTGGCTCAATTTCGATGTCACCTTCTTCGAGCAAATCGGCTATATAGTCCTCCATTTCTTCCGTATCAATGAGCGTGAAGTCATCGGTTCCGTAGCGAGCCTCGACTAGAGCTGCCAGCTCTTTGAAGGTTTCCGTTTCATTGCGATGCAGGCTCTCTGCGACAAATTGAGACTTAGCGCTACGTAGAACCTCCCCGCCAATCGACTCACTAATGTAATGCCAAACATGGCTCAAATCAGTGTGCCCAAGCATCCATTGGAGGGTTTCCAGGCCCCCGAACGAGCGGCTGTAAAAGAACAGTAAGGCGAAAAATCTACGTAGCTGATGTTGGCGAATATAGTAGCGTTTGCCTTCTGCATTCAGGTCCGTTTGGAAATAATCGCATAGAATGTCGAGATTTCTGTTGAACAGGTATGCAGACGCTTTTGCGGCGCGTTGCTTAGAGTTTTTCGCGTTAGGAGGGACAAAAACATACTCGCATTTTGGACCATATCCTATTCGGTTGAGAACTCTTTGGAATCTTTCCAGTTCTTGAATCATCTTGACAGAAATGGGTTCAAGCGGCCTCGCCTCTTGAGCGCGAAGGCCCATCAGGCTCCTGGAGCTTTTGCGGTTGTCGAAAATGATCCATCCACCGGAACGATCAATTGCAGAACCTATTTTCAAGTCAACTAGCTCGCCAGAGCGCCTGGCGGATAAACTTCCAGCAACAAGCTGGGCCGCCCCGAAATAGACAAGAACAAGCTCTGTCAAGCCTTGGTTGGCGCGAAGGGCTTTGAAATACTCCTCCTTTGAAAGGTTGTTCTGTGAACGCGAATAACTCAGAAGTGAAACGTATTTGACGCCCAACTCGTGGAGTTCCGAACCTATGGCCCTATCGAAAATAGGTTTGGGAACCTCGGAAATTAAGCAGTCGTTTCGGACGGAATAGATTGCAAGTCGCAAATATGCGTCGAGAACCGTTCTACCGAATTGGAAGTGAAATTCCACTGAGTCCTTAAAGACTTCGAAAACTACCGACGAAGGAAGGGTTCGATATCGGCCCATTAGCTCATGTGGTAAATCAAGCTTTCGAACCTCGACTAAATCCTCGATAGTTGGGGCCGGGAGCCCTAGCTCATGAAGCGCACCCATGGAGTACAAAACGCTTTGGTATTTGAGAGTCTTTGTTTTGGCAGGAACGTCATTGTTGTCGGTGGTTACAGGGACAGATGGGTACTCCCTGATATAAAAATCTTCGGAAAAACTGCAAAGAAAAGACAGTCTTTGTTTGTCAGTATGCTTAACTCGGAGTGACCTGGGGAAAACCTGCTCGGAAATTGCTATGGAGTTGGGTACTTTCCCACCCTTCACTACACGCATGAGCCCGTGAAGATCGAGCGTCGCTCTTAACCGCGGGATCATTTCACGGCTTATGCCAAAGGAACTGGCCTCATCCTCATCGTCAGGAGAAACATTGTTGTGAAAATGACCAGTGCCTCTGGAAAGATATTCATCTATTTCTTCGCCACAGGATTTTGAGAGTAGATCCAATGAAAAGTCTAAAATTCGCTGCCTCCAATTAAATAACGATTCTTCAGTCCGTGCATTTCTGGATAGGCTTTCGAGAATGGATCTCAGATCATCTGAGTTAAGCCCAGCAAGTCCAAACCTGTGTAATTGGAAACGATCATCGTTGATCAAAAGATAATCAATTAGAAGCAGGGTCGTGATAAAAGAGCGATATTGGGTTGTTAGGCCATTGGAAAATCCGGTCCCGGAAGTGGGTAGTGTAGACACGATGAGCCAGCATTTTAGGCTCTGCAACAGCTTGCAGTGCTTTGGATCTGTTAGAAGGCTGTAATCACTTAACTCAACATCCCAGCTCAAAAAGTTTGGCGTTACGAAGTCAAAGCTGTATTCCCAGGTAGGGGAGTCGAACTCGCTCAAAAGCCACTCTGCCTTTTTGTACTGATCATTTGGATCAGTCAGGTAGTCCTCAAGAAACTGAAGTTCAGCTGGTAGTTGCATAGATCAACGTCTCCATCCTACTTGGGTTTATAATTTCCTTTGCTTCCGACAGGTGCTGCTTGAGCAGAGCATCAGAACCATTGGCGATTTCTTTTTCGATGAGGCCACCTATATCTGACCAGTAACGTGCGAGGCCGCATACTTCTCTATTTTTAGGAGAGTTTTTTACTGCCACGTTCAACGACAAAAGGGTTGAAAGGATTCCCCTGTCAATCGATATCAATACTTGGTCAGTTTCGCCGGAAGTAGTCTTGGTGGAGTTGTTTTTCTCAGGGTCACTCAGATGGCTTGGAATGTCTTTGAGTGCATGGTTTGACAAAAATCTGTGAAGTTCGCTCATGCAAGAAAAATCAGTCGCTTCGAGAAGATACGGACTATCCTTCATGGCCTCGCAAATGAATGCTCTCTGAAAGATTCTGATCCATCTTGTTTGAAAGAAACTCATAATGCTTTCAGGTAAATAGCGACCAAGAAGCGCGCTGCTGTACTCGGCGTGCCCAAGGGCCTCAGCCATTTTTTTCACGCTGTGTGTTTCGAGATATACGAGTACGCCTGCGGAAGCTCTGATCGAAGAAAGCCCGATTCTCAGTGCGAACTCTCTGAAGGAATCTCCTCTGAGATCAGTGAATTTTGAAAACTGATCCTGAACTTCGTTAAAGTACTGGACTGAATTCCTGAGCAATTTCCCATCGCTTTTCCACGCTCCCGTTAGGCCAGCTCTAGGGTATTGGAAGCCCATGCCGCACGTTAGGAAAAGCTTTCGCCATTTATCGTCATTCTGAGATTTGAGGTAATTCCGAAGCGGCTGAGTAATTTCTACAACCTGCCTAACAAGTGCAGCTGAACGGGGTGTCAGCAGGATTTTTTGCTCCGACAATTTGGCTTTTCGGCGATCCTTATAACCTGTGAGCAAGTAGCCTTGATCGGTCTTAACGAATCCAGAAAGCTGACCATGCTTATCAAACAGTTCGAGTTCGGAAAGAAATGAGGCAGTAATTTTGGGGTGCTCGATTACAAGCAAGGCCATGAATGGAAACAACGTTTGACTTGTCGGAAGTCCCAGCAGGTAAGCCAGCTCATGCTTAATCAAGTCCTTGAAGATACTATTTCTATCACTCTTGAGATTGGTCTGAAATCCATCTTTCTCAAAAGTCGCGAAAATGTCAGCGGTTTCAATCGAGTCGATTTTCGTCGGTCGAAAGCCAAGAGTTTTGTATGTGTGGGCCTTTCCCAAAGGCGCATGTTGTGTCCTGGCCTTCTGCCTACTTCTGAGTCTGTAAGCCTGATTCTTTGCCCACCTTCTTACCACGTCCAGGTCGCTACCGATTTTTCGGAAAAGGATCTCGATCGTTTCGTCATCGGTATATTGAAGCGGAACTTCTGTAAGAAGTTTGTTATGCACTTCTATTCCATCTGTAGTGGTTCAATGATTCCGGACACCAACGTAGGTGGTAAGATCGCCACCATAAACGAGGTGTCTGATGACCAGAAAGCGACGTTCTTTTTCTCCTGAGTTCAAACAGGAAGCAGCCAG
>Ga0189285_100080_pt1 | contig 45761 bp, 38 predicted proteins | sample GEYOminimetaG_FD_130315 | JGI IMG/M metagenome (GOLD analysis project Ga0189285, IMG submission 130315) | Marine microbial communities from the Costa Rica Dome - GEYO mini metaG | ecosystem: Environmental > Aquatic > Marine > Oceanic > Photic zone | place: Costa Rica: the Eastern Pacific... | reverse complement strand
CTCTGATAAGCTTGCTGGATACGATGAACCGGCTTCAGCGCCGTCCATGAACCGCCGTGGTACGGAACCGTATGCCCGGTGGTGTGAGAGGACGGGGGAGGTAACTCCCCCTCCTACTCGATTATGAGCATGAGAAAAGGTCGTGGCAATGGCAACCGAACTGGAAATCAAACTAAGTGTTTCTGAAGCTGCACAGGCTCGGGCTTTGCAGTGGCTTTCCTCCCGTACTGAGGTGCGCCCCGGAAAAACCAAATCGCTGATCAATCGCTATTTCGACACGCCCAATGCCGATCTGAATCGGGCCAAAGCCGCGCTGAGGGTTCGCAAAGCGGGCGATGATTATATCCAGACACTGAAAACCCGGGGTGAATTCGTTGATGGCGCCCACCGGCGCGAAGAGTGGGAGTGGCCGGTATCAGGTCCGGATCTGGATTTGTCTTTTCTGGAAGACACACCGCTGAATACCGAGCTGGATCTCGGCAGTCTGCAGGTGGTGTTTGAAACCAACTTCCAGCGTAACGTGCTCTGGTTGGAAGAGGGGCAGAGTGTCATCGAGATCGCCCTCGATTCTGGCAGTGTGGCTGGCAATGAAGCCAGGTGGCCACTGCACGAGGTGGAGTTTGAGCTGAAAAGCGGTGAAGGCAGGCATTTGGTCGCTCGGGCACTTGAACTGGCCCGGGAAGTTCCCGTTTTTCTGAATCTCGTCAGTAAGGCCGAGCAGGGGTATTTTCTTGCGGGCCTCTACCGCCCGGAGATTGTTTGCAAGACTGAACCGCTAACCGTAACCGAGTTCCTTCAGGCGTTGGGGAGCTGTTGGCTGCTTGACGAGCCCTTCCCAGTCGACCGTTTGGATCTTTCGCAAGTAGCAAATGTAGCTGCTGCCGCGGGGTGCGAGGAGCTTTGGGAGCGTGTGGTCGCTGAGCTGGCTCGCGGATCGACGGTTCGTGATCTTTCCGAAAACGCCACACAGCTGGGTGTTCTCCAGTTGCAGCTGGCCAGTGCGGGGCAGTAGCTGGCGGATTGTGGAGCCCGGTGGTTTCTAGCCGGGAGACTTGTTTTTTTCTGGCTCTGCTTCGCCCGTTTCCTGAGCGGCGGAGTGGGCTCGCCACTGCTTCAGGAAAACCCGGTATCGCTCCAGGGCTTCCTCCACTACTGACACCTCTGGTGTGTCAGTGGATTTAACAAGCACAATCAATCCCTTGCCTTCAATTTCCTCGTTGGTCGGCGGATGACATATGACTTCATTGTCGTCATCAATGTAAGCGAGCGCAGTCCCTATGCCATGACGCACCAGGGCGCTGACTATGTCCGCCCAGTTCAGGTCGTCCAGCTTCAGCTCGTACCTATGGGGATGGTCGTGCTCGTAGTTGAAAAGATCCTCCAGAACCTTTTCCGAGCCGGGCGCAACCACGGAACGCACCATGATTTCCGGATAAGTTCGAACAGGGCGGATGATGGTCCTCACACCGAGCGCCTTGAAGCGTCCCCGGTTCTGGTCGTTGACGCATTCGACAATGGTGTGACTGCCGAGATTCAACTCCGTCAATCGATGAGCGATGTCGAAAGTCAGGCTATCTGAATAGGGGTCTGCTTCGTCTGCTGCGAGCACGATGATATGTCTGGCACTGCCGGCGTGAACTGCTTTTAGCGCCTCGGGGTCGAACCCTGCACCGTGATGGTGCACGACTCCAATGTCGGAGAGTTCTGTGGGCAGTCCCATCGGAAACTGGCGAGTCAGTATCATGATAGGAATGGTTTCATAGCCCGGGATTTCCCGAATCTGGGAAGCAAACCTCATGAAATACTGCTCGCCCCCGCACTGGGGCGTGTTAACAATAATGATGTGGTCATTCATTTTATAGATCCACCTTCCTGTCAGAATCCGTTCCCGTCGATAGAACCGGTACTCGATATAGTCGCTGACGATCAGGGTCAGCAACGTAATGGAGGTAATAAACATCAGCACAATCGTGCTGAACCGACCGATCATGGTCTGGGGTGCATAATCGCCATAGCCAACGGTGACCAGTGTGGTCATTGTCAGCCAGGCAGCTTCAAATAATGAAAGGTCTTCGGCTGCCCAGATGATCAGAATCTGTACCGAAAGCAGCACGCCCAGTATTGCGAACAGGCGCTTCATTCGGCTCCGAATCAGGCCGCCCATGGGCAGATGGGTTTCCTGATGTTCCGGATTCAATGGGCGGCGGTTTCGTTGCATCCGTGTCGGCGGCCTGTTCAGTTGCGGGGAAGTTCGTTATACAGTACCGGAAATATAACAGAGAGACAGGGGTTTGCATTATGTCCGAGCCGTGGCACAGCCTTCCGAAACCGCTGGCGGATGATGTCGCAGGGTGCTGGAAATCGGTGTTTCCGGATGGAATTCCGGCCTGGTTAACCTCATCGGAAGGCATGGATGACGCGGTGGTGGCTACGGCAATCTCCCGCAGCCTTTTCCTGCGCCAGACCCTGGAGCGCCATGCCGGGCAGATTCAGGCCCTGATGATTTCGCGTTCGCTGTCGGAGCCGACCACCCCTGAATACCTGCAAGATCGTTGGCAGGATTATCTCTCCGAGGTCGATAGCGAATCGGCGCTGCATTCGGCCCTCAGGCAGTTCCGCATGGAGTCCCAGTTCCGGATTATCTGGCGGGATCTGATGCGGTGGGCGGATCTGGCAGAAACCATGGCGGCGACCAGCGCCTTCGCCGATATCTGTATTGATGGCGCCCTCAGCTGGCTTTACAGCGACGCCTGCCAGCAATATGGCACACCTCGCGGGGCTGATCCGGTGACCGGCAAGGAAGCAGACCAGAAAATGGTGGTCCTTGGCATGGGTAAACTGGGTGGCCGGGAGTTGAACGTTTCCTCGGACATCGACCTCATTTTCGCCTTTCCAAGCAAGGGGGAGACTGTTGGCGGGCGTCGCTCACTGGATAATCAGCAGTTTTTTGTGCGGTTGGGGCAGCGGCTGATCCAGGCACTGGATCAGATAACGGCGGACGGCTTTGTCTTCCGTGTGGACATGCGGCTTCGGCCCTATGGCCAGAGCGGTGCTCTGGCTCTGAGTTTCGCGGCACTGGAGACCTATTACCAGGACCAGGGCCGTGACTGGGAGCGCTATGCCATGGTCAAGGCCCGTGTGGTGGCGGGCGACCAGAGGGCCGGCCAGGTTCTGATGGAGAGCCTGCGTCCTTTTGTCTATCGCAAGTACATCGATTTCAGCGCCTTCGAGTCCCTCCGGAGCATGAAAGCCATGATCGGTCGGGAGGTGCGCCGAAAGGGACTCGAAAATAACATCAAGCTTGGTAGCGGCGGTATCCGCGAAATTGAGTTTGTGGTCCAGGCATTCCAGCTCATTCGTGGTGGGCGGGATCGGGAGCTTCAGCAGCGGGAACTGCTGGTCATCCTGAAGGAACTCGAGGAATTGGAGCTGTTGCCTTCATCGGTGGTGCGTGAGCTGCGCGAAGCCTATGTGTTCCTGAGGAACCTGGAGCATGCGCTTCAGGGTATGGAAGACAAGCAGACTCAACTTCTGCCGGAGGATGAGCTGTCCAGGGCACGGGTTGCCACAATCATGGGGTTCGAGACCTGGCAGGCGTGTGAGCAAAGTCTCACCGAGCACAGGGCACGCGTGGCCACCCATTTTGCCAATATCATCGCCACCGAGGAAGAAGAGGAGGACGATGAGAAGTCGCTTGAAGAAGGCTGGTTCGAACTCTGGCTCGCTGAAATGGAAGAGGGCGCAGCCGTCGACTGGCTGAAATCCCGTGGCTATGAAGCCCCCGAGAATACGTTGGCGGAACTGGCGGATCTACGTGACAACCGGACCGTACAGAACCTTCAGACCCAGGGGAGAAGACGGCTCAATCAGTTCATGCCTATGCTGCTTGAGGCGCTTACCCAGGTCGATAACCCCTCCGAAACTCTGTCGAGGGTGTTGCAGCTGGTCGAGGCTATCCTCCGTCGAACCGCCTATATGGTGTTGCTGATTGAGAACCCGGGCGCCTGTACCCAGTTGGTCCGGTTGTGCAGTGAGAGCCCCTGGATCGCCCGGCAGCTCGCAGAAACGCCGCTGTTGCTGGATGAACTCCTTAACGCCGAGAGCCTTTACAGTCCGCCTGCAAAGGCAGAGTTGCAGGATGATCTGCGCCAGCAGATGTTGCGGATTCCGTTTGAGGATCTGGAAGAGCAGATGGAGTCGCTGCGGCATTTCAAGAAGGCCCACATTCTGCGGGTAGCGGCATCGGAGCTAAAAGGCACGTTGCCGTTGATGAAGGTCAGTGATTATCTGACCTGGATCGCAGAGGTGGTTCTGGACCACGTCGTGGACGTGGCCTTCGCCAATCTGGTCAGCCGCCATGGCTACCCAAGAAGGAAAGATGGTTCCGCCTGTGAGACCGATTTCGCCATCATTGGTTATGGCAAGTTGGGTGGGATTGAACTTGGCTACACCTCCGACCTTGATCTGGTATTTGTGCATCAGGCTGATCCGGAGCTGGCGACCGATGGCGAAAAGCCCATCGATAACGCGGTCTTCTACACCCGGTTGGGTCAACGGATTGTTCACATCCTCAATACTCAGACTCCGTCAGGCCAACTCTACGAGGTTGATATGCGCTTGCGGCCCTCTGGCAACTCGGGGCTTCTGGTAAGCACATTACAGGCGTTTGAAAAATATCAGCGGGAAGATGCCTGGACCTGGGAGCATCAGGCGCTGGCACGCGCCCGGGGTGTCGCTGGCTGCAGTGAAACTCTCGAAGCCTTTGAATCCATCCGCCACGATATTCTTTGCCAATCCCGCGACCGTGAAAAGCTTCGCAAAGAGGTGGTCGACATGCGTGAGAAAATGCGCGCCAGCCTCGCCACACCCGAAAACCGGCAGGCCGAGGTGTTCCATATCAAGCACGATACTGGTGGTATCGTCGATATCGAGTTCATGGTCCAGTATCTGATGCTGGCCTGGTGTGCCGAGCATCCGGAGCTGACCCAGTGGTCCGACAATATTCGCCAGATGGAAGAGCTCGGCCGCGCCGGTGTGATGGCTGTGGAAGATGCCGAGAAGCTCCGGGAAACCTTCATCGCGCTTCGCTCGACCATCCATCGACGGGCGCTTCAGAATCTCAATAGCCAGGTGGAAGGCGATGCCTTTACAGAGGAGCGTGACTACATCCGCGCCATGTGGAAAAAAGTGATGATTGATGCCTGAGGCAAATTCAATTCCGGCAGATTTTCCTGCTAGAATGCCGGTTCCCCCGAAAAACGCTTTTTTTAGGAGCAATGAAGAATGTCGATGGCTGATCGCGATGGCGTTATCTGGCTGGATGGTGAAATGGTTCCCTGGCGGGAAGCCAAGACGCACGTCCTGACTCACACCCTGCATTACGGCCTTGGCTGTTTTGAAGGTGTGCGGGCCTACAATACCGCGAACGGTCCGGCTATTTTCCGCTTGAAAGAGCATACCGATCGACTGTTCCGTTCGGCTCACATTCTGAACATGAAGATGCCGTTCAGTAAGGAGGAGCTGAATGCCGCCCAGTGTGCGGCAGTGCGGGAGAACAACCTGGATGAAGCTTATCTCCGCCCGATGGCGTTTCTGGGTTCCGAGGGCATGGGGCTGCGGGCCGATAACCTCAAGGTGCACGTGATGGTTGCAGCCTGGAGCTGGCCCTCCTACATGTCCCCGGAAGCAAAAGAAATGGGCATCAAGGTGCGCACGTCTTCTTACACGCGCCACCATGTGAATATCACCATGTGTAAGGCCAAGGCCAACGGCAACTACATCAATTCCATGCTGGCGCTGAATGAGGCCATTTCCGGCGGGGCGGAGGAAGCGCTGCTGCTGGACAACGAAGGCTACGTTGCCGAGGGCTCCGGGGAAAACATCTTTATCATGCGTGATGGTGTGCTGCACACGCCGGAGCTCACCTCTTGCCTGGAAGGTATCACCCGCGCCACCATCCTGGATTTCGCCCGGGAGCTGAACATTCCTGTCAAGGAGCGCAGGATCACCCGTGATGAGGTCTATATCGCAGACGAAGCCTTCTTTACGGGCACCGCGGCCGAGGTATTGCCGATCCGCGAGCTGGATGGCCGAGTGATCGGCGCCGGCAAACGTGGCCCGGTGACCGAGAAGCTGCAGGGCATGTACTTTGATGCGGTCAAGGGCAAGCTGGCTGAGCACAGTGGCTGGCTGACTCACGTAAAAGGCTGATTCCAGAAAAAGTCGCAAGCCGCCGTTGACTGTTTCAGCCCGGCGGCTTTGTTATTTAACACACCCTGTTTACTGGCGGGACGAGCACATGGCAGACGTTATCAAGGTACCGGTGTCTTTCGGCGAGGTGCTGGACAAAATCACCATCCTCGAAATCAAATCCGAGCGCATCAAGGATGAAGCGAAGGTCAAGAACGTTCGTCTCGAACTGGACGAACTGAGCGCCACCTGGGATGAGGCGGTAAAGGACAAGGCTGCTGAAATTTCCGATCTTCGCAAGCAGCTGAAGGCGGTGAACGAAGAGCTGTGGGTGATTGAAGACGACATTCGTGATCAGGAGGCCGCCCAGGATTTTGGCCCGAAATTTATTGAACTGGCCCGCGCAGTGTACGTCACCAACGACAAGCGTGCTGCCATAAAGAAAGAGGTCAACCTGGCCCTGGGATCACGTTTCGTGGAAGAGAAGTCCTACCAGGACTACACCGCCCGTAAGTGAAGCCCGGGGCAGATTAGCGCTCAAAAACGGCGCCCGCGTCAGGTAGACTCGGGCCCCGTTTCTGGATTGGGCGTTACGTGCGCTTCAACCCACCGATCCAGCATCTCCGTTGCATCCGCCACCGTAATCAGTTCCATTGCCCCCTCGAACTCTGCTTTGGCCCCCCATCGAGCCTGTTCCACCGTTTTATCAGTGAACTTTTCAAGTGCTTCTGGATACCGGTTCACACACCACTCAAGAGAATTGTAGGGGCCTGACCGGTACGGATTGCTGGCGGCAAACAACCCAAGCACATCGGTACCCACTGCACTGGCGATATGTGCCGGTCCGGTATCGGGGGCCACCACCAGGTCGGCGTGAGTCATCAGCGCTGTGAGCTGTTTGAGGGTGTCCTTGCCGCAGATGTTGTGGGCTTTCTCCTTCATCGCGGCTTCAATAGCAGCGCAATACTCGGCCTCGAACGGGGCAGGGCTTCCGACCAGGATCACCTTCATACCGTGCTTTTGAACTGCGTGATCGGCCAGCTGCGCGTAACGCTCGGCAGGCCAGTTACGAAGGGTGTGGCTGGCACAGGGGCTGATCACAAGGTTTCTGCGATCAGGCGCCAGTTGATCGCTGGCAAACTCGTGGTCTGATTCACTCAAGGGAATCTGCCAGCGCGGTGGTGCCGGGTCTAGCCCCAAAGGCTCCAGGAAGCTGGCCAGGCAGTCGCGAACATGCTGTTGCGGAGCCGGTTTGATCCGGCGGTTTATAAACAGACTGTGAAGATCCTTGCTGCGGGCCTTGTCATAACCAATTCTGGTGCGAGCGGGAATACACGCGGCAGCGAGGTTGGCTCTGAATGCCACCTGCATATGCAGCAGTGCGTCGAATTTGCGACCCTGCATCTGCCTGCGAAGCTCGGCGTAGCCTTTGCGTCCGGCCCTCTTGTCGAAAACAATGAACTCAACACCGGGCAGATCACCGATCAGCTTGGCTTCGATCTTGCCGATAACCCAGGTGATCTTTACCCCGGGAAGCTGCTCCTGAAGGCTCAGCACAACAGGTATCACGTGGGTTACGTCACCGATGGCGGACAGGCGAAGAATGCAGATGGAGTTCATCAGATATTGATCCGGTTCAGGTTGTGGCCTGGGGCTGTGGAGCTTAGTCGGCAATCATTGGTAAACTGGCCGCCATTCTAACGCACTCGCGCGTGTCCGTCCTGGCGTGAGCGCGTAAGGTGTGTGTTCTTTCAGTTTCGGTGGCCGGGGACCCAGCATGGTGGAGTCTGAAATCTGTATTCGGGAAAGGGCTTCGGCAATGCTGATTCATCCCGATTATGAGGGCAGGGTTACCCAGGACTGGTTCAATGCCGCCACCTGGGGCGATCAGGCGAGGCCGGTGAGTAGCGGCGGTCGCGGCGGCGCCTGGTTCTTGCAGGCCGGAGAAGACAAGCTGGTGCTTCGCGAATATCGCAGGGGTGGTTTGGTGGCGAAATTTGCCCGATATGCCTATGCCTTCACTCGTGAGGCCGATGTGCGATCCTTTGCTGAATTCCGCCTGCTGAATGCAATGCTCAGCAAGGGGCTTCCCGTACCCCGTCCGGTGGCAGCCTGGTATCGGAAACTGTCACCGATTCAATACCGGGCCGCCATCATCATTGAGCGACTGGAGAACACTTCACCATTAGCTGATCTTATTGCCGAACTGGACGGTGATGCCTGGGAGTCCATCGGAGAAACGATTCGTCGATTTCACGACGCGGGTGTCATGCATGCTGACCTTAACTGCTTCAATGTACTGGTTCGGGGCGACGAATACTTTCTGATTGATTTCGACAAGAGCCGACTTACTGCAGACAGTGCGCCAGCCCGCTGGAAAGAGGCGAATCTTGATCGCTTCTCGCGGTCACTGGTGAAAGTGGCCGGAGAACACGCCCGGGCGAAGGTCTGGAGTTATTTCATGAACGGATATAACAGGGGAATGGCCGCTTGACCAATCCACGACAGGGCGGATCGCTTCCGTCAATACTTTGCCTTACGGATGCCTGCGATCGTCCGGAAACTGAACTTTTTATCGGACTCAGAAAAGCCGGATTTGACCTCGACGTCATGTGTAACCCCAAGGGCAGGAATTATCAGCGTCTTGTCGACGAGGGCATGGTTGCCAGTCCCATGGCCCTGAAGAGTCGCTTCGACAAAGAAGGCACCGAGGCCATCCGCCAACAACTGGCCAAGAAAAATTACGAGGTCATTCATGCCTATAATCCCCGGGCCCTGGCCTGCGGATTACGGGCTTCCCGGGGCACCGATATCAAGATCGTCGCCTATCGCGGTGTGATCGGTAATATCAGCTTTCTCAATCCGGAGTCCTGGATTACCTTCTTGCACCCACGCGTCAGCAAGATTGTCTGTGTCGCCGATGCCATCAAGGATTATCTGGCGAGCCTCCGGCTTTTGTGGATGCACATCCCTGAGCGCAAGCTTCAAAGAATCTACAAGGGGCACGATCTGGACTGGTATCAGTCGCCCAAGGCCGATCTCACCCAGTTTGGTGTTCCCGAAGGTGCCTTCGTGGTGTGCTGCACCGGACGGAATACCCCACGAAAAGGCTTCGATGACCTGATAGAAGCAGTCGACAAGCTGCCTGCGGATGTGAACGTACATTTGCTGCTGGTCGGAGACGTCATTGATAACGAAGAGATTCAGGCGCAGGCCGCTGCCACCTCTCACCCCGAGCGGATCCACTTTACAGGCTACCGCACCGATGCCCCGGCCATCGCCGCCGCCAGTGACGTCTTTGTGCTTCCCTCCAAAGAAAGAGAAGGGCTGCCCCGGGCCGTTATTGAGGCCATGGTCTATGGTGTGACGCCGGTGGTGACCAGTGTCGGCGGCATGCCGGAACTGGTGGAAGACGGTGTCAGCGGTATTGTGGTTCCACCGAAAAATGCCACCGAGCTGTCGGCAGCTATCGAGCGGCTTTACCGCGACAGAGAGCTGTCGGCCAAGCTTGGGCAGGCAGCGCGGCAAAGGATCGCCCGGGATTTTCACACCTCACAGACCGTCAGCGAGACGGGTGAGCTATACAAAACACTCACGGGCAGGGCTTGAATGCGGCGGTATCTGTTTTTTGTCAATCAACCCTATTCCTATTCGATTCTGCGACCGCTGCAGGAAGAGATACTGCGCCGGGGTGACGAAGCGGCCTGGTTTGTCGCGGGTTGCTCAACGGCGCCGCTTCGATCCGATGAGCGTCGTCTTGGCAGCGTAAAAGAGGTTATGGAATACAACGCCGATGCTACCTTTGTCCCCGGGGACTGGGTGCCCTATTTCTTCCCGGGGATCAAGGTCGAGGTATTCCATGGCATGGCTCGCAACAAGCGCGGCCATAGCAGCGAGGACGAAAGTGATCATTATCGCATTCGCGGATGGTTTGATCTCTACTGCACCCATGCCATGAAAGATACGGAAAAGTTCCGTGAGCTGGCGGCCCAATACCAGCATTTCGGGGTTGCCCACACTGGCTGGCCAAAGCTGGATCCTCTGCTATCGCAGCCTGGTGAGGGGAAGAGAAAGCGCTCGGAAAATGAGCTGCCTGTCGTATTTTACGCCTCCACGTTCAGCCGCTCCGTTACGTCCGCTCCGGATCTGGTGGAGAAAATTGGTGAGCTTTCCAGGAATGGTCGCTGGAAATTCATTGTTACCCTGCACCCAAAGATGGATCCTGCGGTAGTGGATCAGTATCGCAGGCTGAGCGGCGATAACCTCCGTTTTGTCGAAAGCGATGAGGATCTGTTACCCCTGCTTCCGCAGGCAGATGTGATGCTGTGCGATACCTCGTCCATCATGTTCGAATTCATGTTCCTGGATCGCCCGGTGGTTACCTTCAGGACGAAAATGCCGGGCCCCTATCTGATCGACGTCCACGAAGTTGAGGACGTCGAGTCAGCCCTGGAAGAAGCAGTGCAGTATCCCGACACCCTGATGCAAGAAACACGAGCCCTTTGCGACCAGTTGCACAGCTTCAGGGATGGTCGCTCCAGCGGACGGGTACTGGATGCGGTTGAGGATTTCCTGATCAACAAGCGAGGCGAACTGAAACGCAAGCCGATGAATCTGCTGCGCAAACTGAAAGTCAGACGCCGTTTGCGCAAGGAACTTGCACGCATGGCACCGGAAAGCTCAGGATAGATTCTTCGAAGGTCCAAACCGGGAAACGAATGATTTGAGCAGCGCCGCCAGTCCTATTAACGTTTTTGTTGCGAGCACGCCCCTCCAACTGATCAGTTGCTCCGAGGCTCGCTACCAATATGGCTGCAGCGCTGAAACCACGCTTCTTGTCATTGCCAGGCCTGATAACCGGGAGACCGAGGGGCAAATGGCTTTTCTCGCCGAGGCCCTGGGCTGGCAGGGCATCGAAACCATCTATCTTAAGAAAAGTTCGTTTTATCTGCGTCTGGGGGCGGTCGCCAAGGGTCTTTCGCGACGCAAAATCGAAAGGTTGTTCATCGGGAACAAATCCAGCTGGATCCACGAAGTGTTCTATCGGGGATTCGACAGCGAGCAGCTGATTTTTGTGGATGACGGCCTGGCGACAGTAACCTACTACCATGCCATTCATGATGAGGGGATCGCCTCCCGGATCTCACCGGCCAAGAAACGGCTCCTCAGAACCATGGGTATCCGGATTCACCGCGTTGTTGGGGATGTGATCGCCTTCTTTACCTTCTTTCCGTTACCGAGCTCCGGGCTCGTTCAGGTGCAGGTTCACGATTTTCCGGTGTTTCGTAGAACCTTTAAAACATCAGCCCGTGACAGCAGCCAGACGCCCATGGTGGGGTTCCTTGGCCAGCCCTTTGGTGGTGAGGATCGGCTTGCGCAACTGAAACTGCAAATTCAGCATGTGGTGGAACGTCATCCTGATAGCCGCGTCGTGTACTTTATGCACCGAAAGGAAAGCCGGGAAGAGTTGGAGGCCTTGCTGGCGGAATTTCCGCTCGAGATACGGCAGGCCGGTCGTCCGATAGAAGTGGAGGTAGCCCTGTCCGGAGAAACGTATCTGGCGTTCTACAGCTTTACTTCGACCGCTCTGTTTACCCTGAAAAAGATTTTTCCGGAGATCCGGGTGTTCCAGATTGATGACGCCGCACTGGGCGCGCGGCTACCCTATTACGAGGAAATACGGTGTATGTTCAGGAGCATCGGTGTGGAAACGACGCTCCTCCGGGGATCACGAGTCTTCAAAGCGGGCCGGTCGGTCCAGAGTCCATAATCCCGCATATTTGTTGAAGGTTACCTGCGCATAGGTCACGGCCGTCAGATAACCCACAGCGCCATCCAGAAAACCGAACCGAATAAAATACACCTGCACAAACGTCATGAGGCCCCGCAAAGTAGGGTAGATCATGGTTCGGGTTTTCTTGCCTTTACGATGCTTCTCCAGAGAGCCGAGCCACGCATATTTCGCGCTTTTCTCCAGCGAATGGCCGAAATCCCGGTGCGTGTAGTGCGTCAGGCGGCCTCTGAGAGTCTTGATCTTCCGCCCTGATGGAATCAGTATCCGCTCATGTACCAAAGCGTCTGAAAAGCTGACGCCTTCCCTACGGAACAACCGGAGCGGGGCTCGACCGCTGCGGCCGAAATCCAGACGGTTGCCGTAAATCGTTACCGCCCAGGGAAGCTTGTAGGCGTCCGCATCAGGATCTGCCAGGTGATCGTTGATCTCCCGTGCCAGCTCCGGTGTGACACGTTCATCGGCATCCAGTGACAGCACCCACTCTCCGGTCGCTTTCTCAAGAGCGCGCTGTTTCTGGATGCCAAAGCCCGGCCAGTCTGTCACTTCAACCACATCAGCCAACTCCCTGGCCAGTTCCACCGTCCGGTCAGTACTGCCGCTGTCCAGAACAATAATTTCGTCGGCAACCAGCCTTGCGGATTTCAGACAGTCGGTAATATGGTCTTCTTCGTTTTTCGTGATTATGGTCGCTGAAACCTTGCGGGCCCTGTTTCGAACGTATGAGGCGCTTAATTCTGTGAACATGGCGGAGGCGATGGAAGCGATCGCAAGCAGGTAGAAGGTCAGGAACAGGGTTCGATTGAACGTGGCTTCTGTAAGCCCGAACAGGAAGTAGCCGATGGAGATCATGCAACCAGCCGCCGCAAGGTGGGCTGTGGCTGAGTGTCTGCTAGTCAGGTTACGGGCAAAAATGGCCAAAGGAATGAAAATCAGCAGGGCCCAGCTGAGAATGCCCGGAACACCGCTGGTGGCAGCATTATTGAGCAGGTCGTTGTGAGCGTGCCCGGTGCAGCAGTCGAGGAAGCGCTCTGGCAGATTGCCAGCCGCGACTTCTGCCTCAATGCGGTGGGTATACCCCCCCAGACCTGCCCCGGACCAGGGGCTTTCTCCAAGCATGTTCAGTGCCTGTTCCCAGACCTCCAGACGAATTTCCATTCCTGAATCCAGGTGGCCGTCATGGAGCAAGCCATTGAGCGAATTCGACATGCGGTCGCTGGTAATAATCGCGCCTGAGACGAGAACTGGCACAACGACCAGCCCGGCAACGCGAAGTCTTTTGCTGAGTAGCGGTACTAGCGCAACCAGAAGAAATGGTAAGGCAACCAGGTTGCTGCGGGTCTCCGACAGCATCGAAATCAGGACGGCAGCCGTTCCACCGATAAAAAACAGTATCGCCAGGCCCAGCCGTTTTTCGCGGACAAAAAACATGGCGCCAACGATGGTTAACATCCCCCCTAGGAGAGCAAGATTTCCAAAGCTGATGGGGTTAATTCCGCCACCAAAACGGGAGTTCATCACCTGGCCAAGGGCACCCTGGCGGGCAGCGATGGTCACGAGAAATATCCCGATGACAGACATGGAAACCAGTCCGATGGCCGCAAACGTCGTGCGTGCGCCGACCCGCGCATAGCTGATGCCAATGATCAGAGGCCAGAACAGGATAAACCGGGCGTGCGTTCCAAACGTTTTTCCACCCTCATAATCAAAGCCTTCCAGGGCCCAGGACAGAAAGCTCACCAGTACGAAGAACCAGAAGGAAAAGTGCAGCAACCTGAGCTCTTTGGGCTTGTCCCAACCGGTTTTGTAAAGAGATTTCCTGGCACTGAGCACCATTCCAGCGATGGCGAGCAACAGAGTGGCGCCGGCCAGGATGCTCGACGACAGGAGCGCGCCGCCAAGCCCGATGATCAGCAGTGCATGGAGGGCCAGTGTCGGGTTCAACATACGCGATCCGGGTTATAGGGATTGATTTCGCCGGGTGGTCGATGGCGCATGCGTTTGTATTCCCACTGATATTGCTCCGGGATTTCCCGCACGCATTGCTCGATGGCGTGATTCATGGCTGTGGTTGCGGCAACAGGGTCTTTGTCTCCGAGGCCCGGGCCAGTCTCCCGAACGACAATCCGGAACCCGGAGGCATCGGGCAGGCGCTCGGCGTAGGTGATCAGCACGTTGGCGCCGGTACGCTGGATCAGCTTGGACACCAGCGTCATGGTTTTCACTTCCATGCCGAAGAAAGGCGCGAAGGCATTGCCTTTGCCCCGGGGTGACTGATCCGGCAGGATCCCTGCGACACCGCCTTCCCGCAGAATTGAGGCGAGCCGGGCCAGACCCCGACGGTCGCCCCTGACCAGTTCCGAGCCAAGGCGTCCGCGGACCTTGATCATGTAATCTTCGAACTCGGGCATATTCGGCGGGCTATAAAGGGCTGCCATTTTGTAACGGGATGAGAAAAACAAACCCGCCAGTTCCCAGTTGCCGAGGTGCGGTGCAAGGAGAATCAGGCCTCTGTCTCCAGCCATGGCCTCGTCGATCAGGTCCAGCCCCTCGGTTTCACGGATCAGGCCAAGGCATTTCTCCACTGGCCACTCCCACATCAGGGGGACCTCGAGCATGGTCATGCCGGTCTGGGCCAGCGAATTTTTCGACATAGCCGCCCGCTCGGTGTCTGAAAGCTCTGGGAGGCAGATGGACAGGTTAATATCGGTGACCTGACGCGACTTGGTGGGCAGTCGCCATACCAGATAACCCACGAACCGACCCACCCGCTGGGCGCCGGCAAGAGATAACCAGCCGGCAATCCTGAGCAGCCCGGCAATGACGAAATACTTGAGCTTGCTCATTTGCGGCCGTACCGATCCTCGTAGCGGACGATGTCATCTTCACCAAGGTAGGAACCCGACTGGACTTCGATCAGTTCCAGATCGATGACCCCCGGATTCTCCAGCGAATGCACCTGGCCAACCGGAATGTAGGTGGACTGGTTTTCGGTGACCAGATAGGTTTTCTCACCGTTGGTGACCCGGGCGGTGCCACTGACCACGATCCAGTGCTCGGCACGATGATGATGCATCTGCACGGAGAGCTTGGCTCCGGGTTTTACCGTGATGCGTTTGACCTGATAGCGGGCGCCGTTGTCGATGGAATCGTAAACACCCCAGGGCCGGTAGACTTCCCGATGGTTCATGTGTTCGTGGCGGCCATCGGTTTTAATCCGTTCCACCACGGTTTTGACGTCCTGGACACTGTCTTTGTGGGCAACCAGCAGGGCATCCTTGGTTTCGATAACTACCAGGTTGTCCACGCCAACGGTGGCCACCAGCCGGCTATCGGCACGGATCAGGGTGTTGGCTGTGTTGTGGGTAATCACGTCGCCGGTGAGGCTGTTGCCGTCGGCGTCCTTGTCACTGACTTCCCAGAGCGCGGACCAGGAGCCGATATCGCTCCAGCCGGCATCCAGGGAAACCACCGCGGCCTTGTTCGTCTTCTCCATGACGGCGTAGTCCACCGAGTCCGACGGGCATTCCGCGAAGCGCTCGGCATTGATCCGGGTGAAGTGAAGGTCATCGGCGGTATCTGCGATGGCAGCACGGCATGCGGCGAGGATATCCGGGCGATGGGTTTCCAGTTCCTCAAGGTACTGGCGGGCACCAAACAGGAACATCCCGCTGTTCCAGAGGTACTCGCCGGAATCGAGGTAGCCATTGGCGGTCGCCTGGTCCGGCTTTTCGACAAATTTGTCCACCAGGTAGCTGTCAGGGCCCAGTTCGGTGCCCCGGTGGATATAGCCGTAGCCGGTTTCCGGATGGTTCGGGACAATGCCGAAGGTGACCAGTTTTCCTTCCCGCGCCAGCGGAATAGCCTTCTTCACCCCTTCCTGAAAGGCGGTAACGTCCTTGATGAGGTGGTCCGCTGCCAGCACTAGCATTATGGGATCGTCGGCGCCGTTTTCTGTTGCCTCTGCCAGCTGTAACGCAGCCAATGCGATTGCCGGGGCTGTATTGCGGCCGCAGGGCTCCAGAATGATCCGCGTATCCTCGTGGCCGGATTGCCGCATTTGCTCCGCAGCCAGGAACCGGTGTTCCTCGTTGCAAATCAGAAGAGGGTTTGCTGCATCCATGCCTTCAAGCCGCGCAACGGTGGCCTGCAGCATCGACAGGGGGCCGTTGGTCAGTTTCAGGAACTGTTTCGGATTCAGCTGGCGCGACATTGGCCAAAGGCGTGAGCCGGTACCGCCAGCCATAATGACGGGGTGAATCATCTGTACACTCCGGGCTTGAGTTAAAGAATGCCAAGAAAAACATCAAAATCAGGCGCGTCATCTTATCATAAGGCAACCATGATATTGTTCTGACCAGTCCGTAAACCGATTGCCTCGACACCAGGAATTTTGATGAAGCTACCGTTATCCGTTTATTACATCACCCAGGATGAAGAGCTCCGATTGCCGGAATCCCTCGCAAAGGTTTCCGGCTGGGTTGATGAGATTATCGTAGTCGATTCCGGGAGCACTGACCGAACCCGCGAAATCGCTGAAGCGGCCGGTGCAAGGTTCGTGCATAACGACTGGCAGGGATTTGCTTGCCAGAAGGCGTTTGCCGCCAGCCTTTGCCGGAATGACTGGGTGTTGGATCTGGATGCAGATGAGGTGTTGTCAGACGAACTTGTCGCCAACATCAAGGCTCTGTTTTCAAAGCCGGTTGACCCGGACATTGCAGGATTCCGTATGCGCTGGGTTCTGTCGCAGCCGGATCCACGGCATCCGTTTAGACATGATAAATCGAAGAAGATCCTCAGGCTCTACAACCGCAACAAGGCGGAGATCGAGCCCGAAAAAGACAGCAACAATGACCGGCCGCAGGCGAAAGCTGGACGGGTTGTTGAGCTCAAGGGCGATGTGTTACATCGCACGCTGATTTCCCTGGAGCAGATGGAGCGCAAGTACTGCCAGTTGTCGACGGAACAGGCCCGTTTTCTGGCCGCAAAGGGGCGACGAATTTCCAGTGCCCGCCTGTTCGCCGAGTTTCCCGTGAAGTTCCTGAAATATTATCTGCTTCATCGCCAGATCCTGAACGGCTGGTTCGGGCTGAGCGTTTCCATTACTGCAGCCAACAGGAACTTCATGCGCCTGGCCAAGGCTCGGGAGATGCAGATGCTGTCTGAATTCGAGAAGGAAAATACCCGCTAGGTCGCCACCGAGCATAGCTGTTGTCAGGTGGCCCGGCGCTCGCCCATTGCCCTCAGGTAGAGCGCTTCCGTTTGCTCTGCCATGGCAGTGATCGTGAGTTTTTCGCGGGCAAATGCGATGGCCGGTTGCTGGCTCCGCTTCAGTGCCTCCAGATCAGCGAGCGCTTGTGCCATTAAATCGGCGAGGTCCCGATCTCGATAACCTGCGCTGAGAGCCGTTTCTGGAAGAATATCCCGTGGTCCAGATACCGGAGTTGAGACAACAGGGCAACCACCAAGAAGGGACTCCGCCAGCACATAGGGAAAACCTTCCCGCTCGGAACTTATTACCGTCAATTGGGCCTCTTCGTAGATGGGCGCCAGATTTTCCCGGAAACCTGCCAGAGTGATCGCGTTTTCCAGTTTCAGCTGGCGAATCAACTGTTCAAGCTGTGACTGCTGGCTGCCCTCGCCAAAAATGGTCAGATGACAGTGATTCGCGGTGCTGCCGAGCATGGCCCAGGCTCTGATCAGCGCATCAAAGCCTTTGACGGTTTCGAGTCGTCCCACGGCGATGACATTGGTGACTCCCGAGGGGAGCTTTGGGCCAGCGACGGTTGTCATTCGTTGGTCCCTGGGCGCCACACCGTTGTAGATCAGGTGTTTTCTGGGGTGTCGCAGGGACGCCAGAATCCGGGGGCTTACGGCAATGACTTCGTCGAGTCGATCAAATGCCTTGTGACTGGACTTGGTGCCGTGCACCGTACCGACCCGTGCGCTGGCAAGCTTTCCGGTTTTGGCTACCAGTTGCGCAGCCTTGTTGCCCTGGGCGTGAACAATATCGGGTGACAGTTCGCGAAGGCGCCGTCGGAGGGCAAGCTGAAGCCAGAGATTCCGCCGCCCGAGTTGAACCGGCAGTGGATGAAACTGGACGCCGGCAGGGAATCTGTCCCGATAGGTTTTATGGCCGATCACATGGACGCTATGCCCACGGTTGGCCAGCGCTTTCGCCAAATCAGCAGTGTGCTTTTCCATGCCGCCCCAGGTTGTGCCGGGCGTGGCAATCAGCAGGGCAATCGTTAATCGGCGCGGTAACGTCATGATCGATCGGCGGCGCTCTTCAGAACCATCTCATAAACTTTCAGGCTTGCTTCGGTCTGTGCTTGCAGACGGAACCGGTAGGGGATCTCAATGACCGGAGGCTCGGTATCCAGCATACGCAAAACGGCCTGAGCGAACTCTTCGACGTTGTCCGGCGTCACCAGTCCATCCCTGAAGCACGCCTGCAGGGTTTCGGCCGCGCCGCCACGGTTGTAGGCCACGACCGGTGTTCCTGAGGCCAGGGCTTCGGTCACTGTCCGGCCAAAGGGCTCGGGTTTGGTGCTCATATGGCAGACTACGTCGGAGAGCAGGTACAGGTTGGTCATGTCATTGCGCTGGCCCAGAAAGCTGACATTTTCGGTCAGGCCCAGACGCGACCGTTCCTTCTCCAGTTCATCCAGGAAATGCTCTTTGCCAGGTTCCGCACCACCCACAATAATGCCGTGGTAATCAGGCTGCGCCTTCACGAGCTTCGCCATCATGGCCAGGAAGTCCAGCTGGCCTTTCCAGCGGGAAATCCGCCCCGGCATCATGATGATTTTTTTGCCGGCAAGCTGCGGATACTGACGGAACCAGCGGTCGAGCCATTGTTGTGGAAGCTCCCGCTGATGAAAGGCATCCACATCCACACCCCTCTGGATGACCGTCAGTTTTTCCTCGGGGACCGGGTAATTGTTCATCACGTAATCCCGCACGCACTGGGAGACTGCGATTATGTGATCGGCGCGGGTCATGATGGCGCTATAGGGTGTTACCGAGTACATGCCGTGGAAGGTTGAGACAACCGCCGGTCGCTCGTGCCTCGGGATGCTTTTCAGGGCCAGGAAGATAATCCAGGCGGGCATGCGCGAACGCACATGAATGATGTCGGGCTTCAGTTCGAGGAGCAGTTTTCGCATCGGCAGGATTTGCCCGAAGGAGGCGGGACTCTTCCTGTGTATCGGCATGAAAATATGCTTCGAACCTTGCCCCCGCAGTTGCTCGGCCATGGGGCCACCCTTGGAGACAACAAAGGATTCGTGGCCACGTTTGACGAGATCGGCGGCAAACTCAACGGTGCCTCGCTCCACCCCGCCACTGTACAGTGCCGGAAGTGCCTGAAGAATTCTCAAGGTTGGTTCCCCTTGTGCAGGCGTTGACTGGTTTTCTGGTTCTTTGCGAGCAATCCGTTTTCGATGACCCAACGCGCCGCGCGGTTGGCTTCCCAGAGCGACCGGTCGTGGTCGGCCCGGCCTGCCATAACGCTGGCGTGGTCGGTCCACTGGGCAACATACCCGCTCCGTACCAACCGTTCCACACCTTCCACAACGCGGCTCCCGGATCTGGCAGGCAACTCGAAAAGGCCCGTTGGCACCCCGGAGGTTGCCGCCTCACAAACCATGGACATGCTGTCCGGGGTGACCCAGACCGCTCGCGAGGCCGACAATTGATGGCTCAGCCAGTCCTCGTGGGTCTCGTCCGGATGAACAACGGTAATCCGCAGCCCGGCCATTTCGTCAAGGCGTTCCTGCATGGGCTCTGGTGTTCTCCGGGAGGTGCTGATGGTCCACCGCCAGTCGGGGTAATGACCGATCAGGTGGGATATCTGGCCGAGGACAACATCGTCGTCCCAATCGAAATGGGGGGAAGGCCCGCCAATCAGGAGTAGTGCTTCCCGTTTCTCGGTGATTCTGGCCAGGGGGGTGATGGTATTCAGAACGCCCTCGGTTAGCAGTACCCGCGGGCCTGGATGGACGCGATCATGGGCCGGAATCAGTGCGCCGCTGACCAGAGACAGCGGGAATGCGGGCTTCATGATGACCAGTGACCGGCTTCCACGAAGTTTTCGCAGCGCAAGCAATAGTCGATGCGTGCCGGATCCTGCCGCGACGACAAGATCGGGGTGCGGCAATGACTCCTGCATGCGCGGTGGCGATCCCAGGACGGCCCGCCAGAGCGGAATTTTCATGGCGGAGGCGTCGACCCAGTAGGTGCTTGCGCCGGTCAGGACGCGAAGCCGGTTGCCAAGCCCTTTCAGCTGGTTCCGGTGGCCAGGTTTGCTGTCTGTCAGAAGCCACACCACCGGTGTGGATGCATCCTGCGTTCTGGACTCTGATTTGGCCATGGTGTTCCGGCATGCACTGCCGGCCTCCGTATTGCCAGGGTTCTGTGTTACCGGCGTTTGTAGAAGCCAGGGTCGTTCTCGTCCGGACGGGTCTTGAATCGTCGATGCATCCAGAGATACTGATCAGGCGCTCGCCGCACCTCTCGCTCGATAGTCTGGTTGATCAGTGTTGCATCCTGAAGATCATCCCCACTGGGGAAGTTCTCAAGGGCCGGGTGGAAATATATGTCGTAACCCGGTCCATCGTCGCGCCGGAAATGACTGAACGGAACCACCTTGCATCCGCTGCGCTCCGCAATTCTGGATGTGGCGGTAATAGTGCCCGCCGGTATGCCGAAGAATGGAGCAAAAACAATATCCTTACGGCCATAATCCTGATCGGTGGCATACCAGACCGCACGGTTCTTCTTGAGGCTGCGGAACAACCCTCGGAGGTCTCTCGCGCCCAGCACAGTTCCGTATCGGCGTTCCCGGGCCCTCGTCATGACCGCGTTCATCAACGGATTGTTGTGATCCCGTTGCATAACGTCTGCTTCAATGAATTCGGTTACCAGGCTGCCGCCGAGATCCAGGGTGCTGTAATGCCCCCCCAGTAACAAAACGCCTTTGCCATGGGCCAGGGCTTCCTCGAAGTGTTCAAGGCCATGGACTCGGGTGATGCCCGTGAGTTTCGCCGGATCACGAAACCAGGCGATGCCAAGTTCCAGCAGGCCGATGCCATTGGCAATAAAGGCATTGCGAACCAGCGCTGATTGCTGGGCGGCTGTAAGTTCCGGGAAGCACAGACGGATGTTCACCTGGGCGATGTGCCGACGACTGCCGGCAAGGCGGAGCGCCAACAGCCCCGCCAGTTTGCCCAGCCACCACTGAACGCGGATCGGGAGCCGGGACACACACCACATGAGGGATACGGCTATCCACGTGGGCCACCATCGGGGATGACGGTAGGCTGAGTAATCTGTGTTTCGCGGTAATTTGCGGTATTTCTTTTTCACGTAAAGAGGGTCCTGCCAGGTCTCAGTCGATCAACGGTGACACAATGGCCCAAGCGATCAATCGGAAGCAAATCAATAGGTTTTGCGCTATGATAGCGCACTGTTTTGCCCGGAGTCCTGTGTGCTGCAATTTATCTATTCCCAGCTTATTCGGCTGATTCTGCCGTTCATCCTGCTACGCCTGTGGTGGAACGGACGTCGAGCTCCGGATCTCAGGCGCAACTGGTACCAGCGCCTTGGCATTGTGCCCAGGGCAAGCGGCACGGTGGTGTGGGTTCATGCCGTTTCGGTAGGTGAAACCATCGCGGCTGCGCCAATGGTCCGACGCTTGCTGGTCCGGAACCCGGGTATCACCATCCTGATGACAGCCATGACTGACACGGGCCTGGCCCAGGCGCGCAAGATGTTCGGTGATCAGGTGCAGTACGCCTACGCACCCTATGACACGCCCGGTGCCATCCGACGCTTCCTCGACCGTGCCAATCCCCGGATTCTGGTGATCATGGAGACCGAAATCTGGCCGAACATGATTCGTCAGTGCCGGGCCCGTCGGGTTCCTGTGTTTTTGATCAATGCCCGCCTTTCAGAGCGATCCGCGCGGGGATACGAGCGTATTCGCGGGCTTGCCGCTCCTATCATGCGCAGTATCAGTTGGGTGGCGGCCCAGGCGGAGAAAGACGCTGAGAGGTTCCGGCGAATCGGCGTTGCACCGGCCAAAGTCGCCGTCACCGGTAGCGTGAAATTTGACGTTGATATTCCGGAGGACGTGCGGGCAGCTGCCAGGACGCTCCGGCAGAAGCTGGCGGGTAGACCGGTCTGGATTGCCGGCAGCACCCATGGCAACGAAAATGATCAACTGATTGCCGCCCATGTGAAGGTGTTGGAAAAGCATCCTGACGCGCTGCTTATCCTGGTCCCCAGGCATCCCGACCGTTTTGAGCCCGTGGCGGAAAAGACCTTGAAGGAGGGGCTGGTGCTGGCCCGACGGTCGATGGGAGAAGACCCGGCCGGGGCTCAGGTCTACCTCGGTGATACCATGGGGGAGTTGATGATGCTCTACGGCGCCAGCGACCTGGCGTTTGTTGGCGGCTCGCTGATTGAGCGCGGTGGCCATAATCCACTGGAACCCGCCGGTTGGGGAATTCCCGTGTTTTCAGGCCCTCACTTCTTCAATTTCGAGACAATCTACCAGCGTCTGCTGGATGACCGGGGCGTAAAACTGGTTTCCGATGCAGACGATCTGGCCGCTCATGTGTCGTCGCTGTTTAGTGATCACCGGGAGCGCGAGGCGATTGGTCTTCGGGCATTGGAGGTTGTTAACAAAAACCGTGGGGCGCTCGACAAAGTGGTGGATGGTATTATCGAGCGGGTCTGACCCGTATGTCTGGAAGGGAACGAGCCCGCAGGCTCGCCCTGAGGGTCACTGGGTTGGGTCGTTCAGGGTTTCTTCCTCATTTGCCAGGGCTTCGATCCCGGGTGCGGCCGCGCTCAGCCAGTTGTTCAGCTCGATCAGATCACGAGGGGTCAGGATTCCGGCGACCTGTTTGAGCTGAAGCGAGTTGATCACATAGTCGTAGCGCGCGTTGGCATAGTCCTGAAGCGCAACGTAATAGGCCCGTTCCGCATCCAGCACTTCCACGATATTGCGCGTTCCAACCTCATAGCCTGCGCGGGTAGCATCGAGTGCGCTACGGCGGGAGATGATAGTCTGTTCCAGCGCGGAAGCGGTTTCTATATTGTTGTTAATCGTTAGGAACAGACTCCGGGTGTTCACCCGGACGTCCCGGCGCACCGTGTTCAGGTCCTGTTCAGAGGTGGTGAGCAGCGAACGCTGTTCCCGGACGCCAGCCTGGGTGCCGCCACCCGTGTATAGCGGGACAGTCAATGACAAAGAGGCAATGGCTTGGCTGCCTTCTTGCTGAGTAAAGAGGGCATTCTCCAGGCTGGTCTCTTGGTATGAGGCGCTTAACTCAAGGGTTGGTAAATGTCGAGACTTTGCCGCTTTGAGGGCCGCTTCGCTGGCATTGAACTGGCTCAGGGCTGCCTGAATAGACCAGTTTTGCTTCACGGCGGTTGTTTCCCAGGATGTCGGATCCATGGGCTCTGGGTGTCCGAGCGGGAAATTTTGCCTGAGGTTTTCCATGAGAACCGGGTATTCTCCGGTTAACCGGGCCAGTCGTTCTCTCGCGACATTTAAATCGTTGTCAGCGGTGATGCGCTTGCTCCTGGCATCGTCGTAACTGGCCCTTGCTTCATAGACCTCGGTGATGGCAATCAGCCCCACGTCAAACCGTTCCCGGGCCTGCTCATACTGGCGTTGAATGGCCGTTTCAGTCGCTTTTGCAGTTGTGACGGTATCTTTAGCGCGCAAGACATCGAAATAGGCGGTTGCCACATTCAGAATCAACTGTTGCTGGGCCAGGTTGTATTGGGCCTCGGCCGCATCGGTCTGAAACTGGCTGGCCTCGTAGCTGAACCAGTCCTGCGCCCGGAACAGTGGCTGAGTCAGTTCGACGCCGTAGCGGTATGTTCGATAACTATCTCCTGAGAAGAGTTGCCGTGTCAGATCATCAGCGTTTGCCCCCCCGGGTACATTCCCGGGCTCGAAATCTGTATGGCTTGCTGTCCCAAACGCGGCGATTTGGGGCAATAGAGAGCTCTTGCTGACATTGCTAGTTGCCTGCTGCGCCTGGAACTGTGCCAGGGATGAAGCAATACCGGAATCGTAGGAAAGCGCCTTCTCATACGCATCTATCAGATTCATGGACAGCACCGGCTGTGCCGCCAGAAGGCCAACGAGTCCGGAAAGCAGTCGTTTTTTCATTGTTTCTCCTCAGTACCTGTTCGCGTTCGTCTCTAGCTTCGGCGCGCTGTCTTGGCAGCCGGACCACATGACCTGGGTGGAGTATGCAGTCGACGGGGCGTTGAAATGCCATTATGGACAATAAATGCCCGCAGCTCTACACTTGCAAATGGCACCCATTCTGGGTGTCATGCTTTACAGATTCGCGTCTTGACGGGGTGCTGGTCTGCTTTCCGAAGAATTGAAAGCAACCGGCTGAGATTGCATCGCAGAACCCGCGACCTGATCCGGATAATACCGGCGTAGGGATTTAAGACCACAGTGCTGAAAGACCAGTGTGTCCCCAAAGGGGAACCGTCTAGATAGCTCCGTCATACGCGACCCGAAATCCAAAAATTGTTCCGGGAGCGAATGATGACCAACTTGCCCGATTACCTCAGCGATTCTGCCCAGGTGGATTCCGCAGCGATCAAACCCCTGCCCAGTTCCCGTAAAATCTACGTACAGGGTAGCCGACCCGATCTACGGGTGCCCATGCGGGAAATTACCGTGCAGGACACGCCCACTGAAATGGGCGGTGAAAAGAATCCGCCGGTGGTGGTGTACGACACCTCAGGCCCCTACACCGATCCGGAAGCCACCATTGACCTGCGCAAGGGCCTCAAGCCTCTGAGGGCCGAGTGGATTGCCGAACGGAGTGATGTGGAGCAACTGCCCGGCTATTCTTCAGAATTCACCCGCCGCCGCATGAAAGATCCGCAGCTCGATCCGCTGCGGTTCATGGATGAGCGCAAACCGCTGCGTGCCAAACCCGGGCAGAACGTTTCCCAGATGCATTATGCCCGTCAAGGTATTATTACCCCGGAGATGGAGTACATCGCCATCCGGGAGAACATGAAACTGCAGGAGGCCCGGGAACAGGGGTTGCTGAAAGACCAGCATCCCGGTCAGTCCTTCGGCGCCAATCTGCCGCCGGAAATTACCCCAGAGTTTGTCCGCGACGAAGTGGCCAGAGGGCGCGCGATTATCCCCGCCAATATCAACCACCCGGAAATCGAACCGATGATCATCGGCCGCAATTTCCTGGTGAAGATCAACGGTAATATCGGCAACTCCGCCGTCAGTTCTTCCATCGAAGAGGAAGTGGAGAAGCTGACCTGGGGCATCCGCTGGGGCGCCGACACCATCATGGATCTGTCCACCGGCAAGAATATCCACGAAACCCGGGAATGGATCATCCGCAACTCCCCGGTGCCCATCGGCACCGTGCCGATTTACCAGGCTCTGGAAAAAGTTGGCGGCGTGGCCGAAGACCTGACCTGGGAAATCTTCCGGGATACGCTGATTGAACAAGCGGAGCAGGGGGTGGATTACTTCACCATCCACGCGGGCGTCCGCCTTCACCATGTGCCCATGACTGCAAAACGCACGACCGGCATCGTCTCCCGGGGCGGCTCTATCATGGCCAAGTGGTGCCTGGCTCACCACAAGGAAAACTTCCTCTACGAGCACTTCGAAGACATCTGCGAAATCATGAAGGCCTACGATGTGTCATTCAGCCTTGGTGACGGTCTGCGGCCCGGCTCCATTGCCGATGCTAACGATGCGGCCCAGTTCGGCGAACTGGAAACCCTGGGTGAACTCACCAAAATCGCCTGGAAACACGATGTGCAGTGCATGATTGAAGGGCCGGGGCACGTGCCGATGCATCTGGTGAAAGAGAACATGGACAAGCAGCTCGAATGCTGCGACGAAGCGCCTTTCTACACCCTGGGGCCGCTGATCACTGACATCGCCCCCGGATACGACCACATCACCTCCGGCATCGGCGCCGCCATGATCGGTTGGTACGGCTGTGCCATGCTCTGCTATGTCACACCCAAGGAGCACCTGGGCCTGCCGAACAAGGACGACGTGAAAACCGGCATCATTACCTACAAGATCGCCGCCCATGCAGCCGACCTGGCGAAGGGGCATCCAGGCGCCCAGATTCGCGACAATGCCCTGTCCAAGGCCCGCTTCGAGTTCCGCTGGGAAGATCAGTTCAATCTGGGGCTGGATCCGGACACCGCCCGCGCCTACCACGACGAAACCTTGCCGAAGGAATCCGCCAAGGTGGCGCATTTCTGTTCCATGTGTGGTCCGAAGTTCTGCTCCATGCAGATTTCCCAGGAAGTCCGGGATTATGCGAAGGAACATGGACTGGATGAAGTGTCCGCGGTGGATGCCGGTATGCAGGAGAAATCCCGCGAGTTCGTGGAGTCCGGGAGCAAGCTGTACGATAAGGTTTGAACTTGAAGTAATACCCAACTAAAGGCTATCGTTCCAAGTCGATTCAACGACCGGACAAAAAATGGCCAAACCGTTCCAGTTCCAAGCCAACGACGTAACAGTCGAAAAACGTGAAACCGTCTTCCAGGGCTTCTTCCGCATGGATAAGCTCTGGTTGACCCATCCGCGTTTTGATGGCCGGGACATGCCCGTATTCACGCGTGAGCTCTTCATTCGTGGTGATGCCACCTGCGTGCTTCCCTACGATCCGGAACGGGACGAAGTGGTTCTGCTGGAGCAATTCCGTCTTGGTGCGCTGGGCCGCGATCAGTCGCCGTGGCTGCTGGAGCTCGTAGCCGGTATGAACGAAGATGGTGAGAGTCCGGAAGAAGTGGCGCAGCGGGAAGGCCAGGAAGAGGCCGGGCTTACCTTTGAACCGCTGGAAAAAATCTGCGATTACCTTGTGTCCCCGGGCGGCAGCACCGAGATGATTCACCTTTACTGTGGCCGAGTGAGTACCGAAGAGGCTGGCGGGCTCTATGGCATGGAGCATGAGCACGAGGACATACGTGCCCATGTGGTGTCATCGGATGATGCCATAGCGATGATCCACGATGGTCGCATCAACAACGCGGCCGCCATTATTGCCCTCCAGTGGCTCGAACTGAATCGGGCCCGGTTAAGAAAAGGGTGGCAGTAATGGGTGAATGGACCATGAAGTCCAAGCGGTACGTTCCGGATCTGAGGCAACTTGGTGCCCTGTGTGACGGGAACTATCAGCGGTTACAGAAATTGCGGCAGCTGGAGGTAGACGGTAAGCCCGTCTGCGAGTTCGAGTTGCATCGGGAAAACCACTATCTGGGACGAGTCCGGATTCAGGTGCTCCAGACTGCAAGATTTACGGAAACTCTGTTGCTTGAGCAGGTTCACAATTCCGGGCGCTGGCTCAATAATCCTCAAATGACCGTGCGGGTCTACCACGATGCCAACATGGCCGAAGTGATCAGCTGTTACCGTGATCGCCAGATTGCCCCCGTCAATGATTACCCCAATCGCTTCATGCACCATCCCGACGAAAAGGTGCAGGTCAACGGTTTCCTGGCCGATTGGCTGGATTACTGTCTTCGGTTTGGACACCTGCCCATGGAACACGCGGCCTGGTCCGCCGGTGAAGGCGTCGACTGAGACGGTCTCAGTGCCTTATCCCGTACTAAAGTGGTGTGGCTATGGCGCGCCGATGTGCCATAGTTGTCAAAAATTGCAATATTTCGCCAAAGTCTGGCCAGAATGTGACTCCGGTTCGATTCCAATGTGATAAATCCGCCAACCGGCGTCGTACACTTGGGTGAATCCCACGCATTGCCAGTGAGTAGATCCAGAAAGCCATGACCACGAAGGAAGAAGCCCGCCCACTGCGGGTGCTGCAGCTGACTGATCCACACCTTATGGCGCGTGCCGATGGAGATCTGTTGGGCGTCAGAACCCGTGAAAGCCTGCAGGCGGTTATCGCGGAAGTGCTGAAGGTACACGGCCAGCCGGATCTGATTCTGGCTACCGGGGATCTTGCCCAGGATGGGTCCGTGGAGGCGTACCGCGTATTTGGCGAGAGCCTGAAGGTGTTTTCCTGTCCGTCAGTCTGGATCGCCGGTAATCATGATCACGCGGACAACCTGGCTAAAGTCGCCGGAAAATATGATGCCTGCGACCGGCATGTGATACGGGGAGGGTGGCAGTTTGTCATGCTGGATTCCTCAGTGCCCGGCAAGGTTTTCGGGGCCCTGGCCGACTCAGAGCTGGACTTCCTGGCCGAAACTCTGGAACAGCATCCGGATCTTCCGGCAGTCGTTGCCTTGCATCACCACCCGGTAGATATCGGTTCTGACTGGATGGAAAAAATAGGGCTTACCAACCGGGATGCCTTTTGGCAGGTGGTTGATCGCTTTCCTCAGGTTCGGATCGTGCTTTGGGGACATATTCACCAGGAACATGAGCGCGAACGCAACGGCGTGCGGCTGATGGCCACGCCGTCTACCTGTATCCAGTTTACCTCCGGTTCCAGCAAGTTCTCGGTCGAGGATCTTCCCCCCGGGTACCGTTGGTTCGAATTCCACGAATCCGGGAACTTCTCTTCGGAAGTTCGCCGGGCAAAGGATTTCCAGTTCGAGCTGGATCAGAACAGTACCGGCTACTGAGTACCTTCATCCAATTCCCTGGCGGCGGCAACGACCGTGTCCTTCAAGGCAGGAAAGCCTCTTCCTGTTGGCCATATATGGAGTGTCTATGATCGAGCGGAGCCACCTGGAGATTCTCAGGGCGGTCAATCAGCAGGGTTCGCTGACTGCTGCGGCGGAGAGCCTGCATCTTACCCAGTCTGCACTCAGCCATTCCATTCGTAAGCTGGAGCAGCAGCTGGGAACCGATATCTGGGTGCGGGAAGGGCGGCAGTTACGACTGACCCAGTCGGGAGAATACTTGCTGTCACTTGCCAACAGGCTGTTGCCGCAGATGGAACATGCGGAGATGCTGATTGGTCAGTTTGCCAAGGGACAAAGGGGTACGCTGCGTATCGGGATGGAATGCCACCCCTGCTACCAATGGCTGCTGAAGGTGGTCGGGCCCTATCTTGAGAGCTGGCCGGGCGTGGATGTGGACGTCAAACAGAAATTCCAGTTCGGTGGCATTGGAGCACTGTTTGGTCACGACATCGATATGCTGGTAACTCCGGACCCCCTGCATCGTCCGGGTCTGGTCTTCGAACCGGTGTTCGACTACGAACAGGTGCTGGTGGTGGCTGAGGACCATGCACTGGCGGGCAAGGCTTGGGCGGAACCTGGGGATCTGGAGAAAGAAACCCTGATTACCTACCCGGTTGAGATCGAGCGTCTGGATATCTACACCCGGTTCCTGTTGCCGGCGCATGCCAGTCCGGCGCGGCATAAAACCATTGAGACCACCGACATCATGCTGCAGATGGTCGCCGCAGGCCGCGGCGTAGCGGCGCTTCCGCGGTGGTTGGTTGCAGATTACGGTGCCCGGATCCCGGTTCGAGCGGTACAACTGGGCGAGGCTGGAATTCCCAAGCAGATTTTCCTTGGGCTTCGGGAGCGTGATCGGGAGGTGGATTACCTGAATTCGTTCATGAAGCTGGCACGTGAGGTTCGCTGGAGTTAACGTCTTCAGTTAAACTGCGCAAAAAATTCGTTCAGGAAACCAGATTATGAGTGAGATACCCGCAGACCTGAAATACATTGAGACTCATCAATGGGTTCGCGTGTCTGATGACGGCACGGCGACGGTTGGCATTACCGATTTTGCCCAGGAGCAACTGGGTGATGTGGTCTATATCGGTGTTCCGGATGTGGGCGTCACCGTTAACGGTGGAGAGGAAGCTGGCGTAGCGGAGTCTGTGAAGTCGGCTTCGGACGTGTTCAGCCCGGTGACCGGAGAGGTGATCGAAGTGAATGAGAGCCTGGAAGATGAGCCGGAGAAGGTCAATGAGGATCCTTATGGCGACGGGTGGTTGTACAAGGTGAAGCTGGCGGATGCGGGCGAGCTGGATGGTCTGATGGACTCCGCCGCTTACGCGGAGCATGTGGCTGCCGAGGAATAATCCCTCGTTAATTCTTTCCCAGGTCATCTCTATGAATTTTCCGGTTCTGTATCTTCGAAAAGGCGCGGAGCGCCGTCTCCGTGCTGGCCATCTCTGGGTATACAGTAATGAAGTGGACACCCGTCGCAGCCCGCTGACGGATTTCGAGGCTGGTGTCCAGGCGGAGCTTCGGGCCTCCAATGACAAGCCTTTGGGGACGGTGTTCGTGAATCCCCATGCGCTGATTTGCGGCCGGCTGATCAGTCGGGACCCGGGCCATGGTATGACGCCACAGCGGTTGACCCAGCGGATGGAAGCTGCGCTTGAGCTGCGGGAACGGCTTTTCGACAAGCCATACTATCGCTGGGTGTTTGGCGACAGTGATGGTCTTTCAGGGCTGGTGGTCGACCGTTTTGATTCCACGGTGGTAGTTCAGATCTCCACGGCTGGTATGGAGGCGATGAAGGAGGCAGTTGTTCGGGCTATTCAGCGCCTGGCGCATCCGGAGGCGATCATCCTCAAAAACGACGGCAAGATGCGCAAGGTCGAGGGGCTGGATACCTACGTGGAGCAGGCCCATGGTGCTGAAGTCAGTCTTCTGGAAGTGGAGGAGAACGGTGTCAGGTTCGAGGTACCTTTGGGAGGTGGCCAGAAAACGGGTTGGTTCTATGACCACCGGATGAATCGCGCCCGTCTGCAGGCCTACGCGCCGGGTAAGCGGGTTCTCGATGTGTTCAGTTATGTCGGGGGCTGGGGCATCCAGGCAGCCTGTGCTGGAGCCGCCCAGGTGACCTGTGTGGATAGCTCCGCCGGTGCCATTGATTCGGTGCACCACAACGCCAGGCTCAATGGCCTGGGCAATGTGGAAACCATTGAGGGCGATGCTTTCGAGGCGCTGAAGGCGCTGGCCGATGAGAAGGAAAAGTTTGATGTGGTGGTTCTTGATCCGCCGGCACTGATCCCCCGGCGCAGGGACCAGAAGGCCGGGGAAGAGGCTTATGCCCGCCTGAACCAGCTCGGGCTGCGTTTGCTGGAGCGCGATGGAATTCTGGTCAGTGCCTCCTGCTCGATGCACCTGTCACAGGAAAAACTGATCGATATCATCCGGGGTAGCGGCCGGAAGATCGACCGCTTCGTCCAGTTGCTGGAGCAGGGGCATCAGGCGCCGGATCATCCGGTTATTCCGGGTATTCCCGAGACCGATTACATCAAATCCTGCTTTGTACGCTCCATGACCGGATTTTTCTGATCAGCTGAAGTCGGGCTCAGATGAACGCTTTCATCTGAGCCTCTGTTTACGTCTCAACCCCGCAGAGACATCACTTTCCAGCCGGCATCCCGGGCATATTGCTCCAGGGTCGGGTCCGGGTCGACGGCTACCGGATTGTCCACTTTCTTCAGCAGCGGCAGGTCGTTGTGGGAGTCGCTGTAGAACCAGGCTCCCTCGAGTGTCCTGTTGTGTGCAGCGAGCCAGTCATCCAGCCGCGTGACCTTGCCACCCTGAAAGCTAGGGGTACCGGCCACTTCGCCTGTATAACGGCCATTGATAAGCTCGGGCTCGGTGGCGATCAGATGTTCGATGCCGAGGGCCTCGGCAATGGGTTCAGTCACAAAACGGTTGGTGGCGGTAATGATCATCAGGGTGTGACCCTGCTCCCGGTGGCTCTCCAGCAGCTTATCTGCAGTGGCCTGCATCATGGGGCGCACTTTTTTCTCCATAAAGGCTTCCCGCCACGCCAGTAGCTCTTCCATGCTGTGGCTGGCCAGGGGCTGAAGGGCAAACCCCAGGTAGTGGAGGATGTCCAGCTCGCCGTTCAGGTATTCCTGATAAAACCGGTCGTTCGCCCGGCGGTATTCCTCGGCATCAACAATGCCTTCCTCTACCAGAAATTCGCCCCAGGCGTGGTCGCTGTCGCCGGCCAGAAGGGTGTTGTCCAGATCAAAAATTGCGAGCGTCAAGCGGTTACCTCCGGTGATCACAGGGCTTGCGGTAAAGGGCCAAGTCTATCATGACCTGTCCCCAACGGCTCCGTTTGCCGAACCCTTGGGATTCTGTAAGAATGAGAGCAACTTGGACAATTCCGACCGGTGAATTTTTGACCGGTCCACCGACTTTTGAGAGGACTGTGCCGTGATCGATTCAGACGGTTTCAGACCCAATGTCGGAATCATTCTGGCCAATCACAGAGGAGAAGTTCTCTGGGCAAGGCGAATAGGGCAGGACTCCTGGCAGTTCCCCCAGGGCGGCATCAAACATGATGAATCCCCCGAGGACGCACTGTACCGGGAGCTTGGAGAGGAAATCGGCCTGTGTGCAAACGATGTGGAAATCATCAGTTGCACCCGAGGCTGGCTGAGGTATCGACTCCCGAGGAGGATGGTACGCCAAAACTCCCACCCCGTCTGTGTGGGCCAAAAACAGAAATGGTTCCTGCTGAGGATGTTATCGCCGGACGCGCAGGTTTGCGTGGACGGTACGGATTCACCGGAGTTTGATGGCTGGCAGTGGGTAAGTTACTGGTATCCATTGGGCCAGGTGGTCTCATTCAAGCGAGAAGTGTATCGACGCGCGCTGAGAGAGCTTGCCCCACGGCTGTTCTATAACATGGAGCAGTGGCACAGGGCGGAGCAGAGCCAGCGTTTACAGGAACACCAGAAATGACGGACTGACACCGCCATGCTGAGCATTCTGCGAAGTCTAGTACAAGAGGTAAACAGCGCCCGCGATCTGCAGGAGGCGCTGGATATCATTGTATCGAGGGTGCAGAAAGCCATGAGCACCGAGGTCTGTTCCGTTTACCTGTTGGATCCAGCTACCAACCGCTACATTTTGATGGCCACCGAGGGCCTGTACCGCAAGGCGGTTGGTCAGGTGAGCCTGGCCTATTCCGAGGGCCTTGTTGGCCTTGTTGGCTCCCGTGAGGAGCCGATCAATCTGGAAGACGCTCCGTCTCATCCACGCTATCGCTATTTCCCGGAGACAGGGGAGGAGCGGTTTCGTTCTTTCCTTGGTGTTCCGATCATTCACCATCGCCGGGTACTGGGCGTTCTCGTTGTTCAGCAGCGGGAGAGTTCCCGGTGTTTTGATGAGGGTGAAGAGGCCTTCCTGGTAACCGTTTCCGCGCAGCTGGCAGGAGTTATCGCCCACAGTGAAGCCACCGGTGCCATCAGCGGTCTCTCCCTGACCGGTGAGGAGGCTCATGATGTCAGCTTCAATGGCGTTCCGGGTGCACCGGGGGTAGCCATTGGCAGTGGTGTTGTCGTTTATCCATCTGCAGACCTTGATGTGGTGCCGGAAAAGCCCACCGACGATATTGATCAGGAGCTGGCGCTCTTTGAAGCTTCGGTCAAAGCGGTCAGGGGGGATATTGAGCGGGTGGCAAAGCGTTTGGCTTCTCAGCTACGTCCCGAAGAGCAGGCCCTGTTCGATGTTTACCTCAGAATGCTGGGTGACGATGCAATGCCTGGTGAGGTGGCAAACAAGATTCGGGAAGGTATTTGGGCCCAGGGTGCCCTGAAGCAGGTGGTTCAGCAATATATCCGTCACTTCGAAATGATGGATGATCATTACCTCCAGGAACGTGCTGTTGATATCCGGGATCTCGGCCGTCGCCTTCTGTCTCACCTGCAAGAAGGTGAACAGAAACACCTGAATTATCCTGAGCGCACAGTGCTGGTCAGCGAGGAGCTGACGCCTGCCATGCTTGGAGAGGTTCCGAAAGGGCAACTCGTCGGTCTGGTGTCGGTCAAGGGCTCCAGTAACTCCCACGTGGCCATCCTTGCCAGGGCCATGGGTGTTCCTACGGTAATGGGGCTGGTGGACATTCCGGTAAACCAGCTCGACGGCAAGGAACTGGTTGTCGACGGCTTTGAGGGCCAGATATTTGCCTCACCGTCTGCTGATCTCCGCTCTTATTACCAGGCGATCTGCGATGAAGAAGACGAGCTGATCCGGGGGCTTGAGGTACTCAAGGACAAGCCCTGTGAAACGACCGATCACCATCGGGTTTCACTTCTGGTGAACACCGGGCTGATGACCGACGTTGTCCGCTCACTTTCCCACGGCGCTGAGGGTATCGGTCTGTACCGGACTGAAGTGCCTTTCATGATCAAGGATCGGTTTCCCTCCGAGCAGGAACAGCGGGAGTATTACCGTGAGCAGCTCGAGGCCTTCGCGCCCAGCCCGGTGACCATGCGCACGCTGGATATTGGCGGCGACAAGGCGCTGACTTATTTCCCCATCCAGGAGGAGAACCCGTTCCTCGGCTGGCGCGGGATACGGGTTACCCTGGACCATCCCGAAATCTTCCTGGTGCAGGTCCGGGCCATGCTCAAGGCCAGCGAGGGGCTGAACAACCTTCAGATCATGCTGCCGATGATCTCGAATATCTCGGAAGTGGAGGAGTCCCTGCACCTTATATATCGGGTGTACCACGAGGTTCGCGAAGAGGGCTACGACATTCATATGCCCAAAGTGGGTGTGATGGTTGAGATCCCAGCTGCCGTTTACCAGATTCGGGAGCTGGCGGACCGGGTGGACTTCCTGTCGGTTGGCTCCAACGACCTGACCCAATATTTGCTCGCGGTGGATCGCAACAATCCGCGGGTAGCTCAGCTCTATCACTCGTATCACCCGGCGGTACTTCAGGCGTTGGTCCGTATTGCCCAGGATGCGCATTCGGTCGGTAAACCAGTTGGCATCTGTGGCGAGTTGGCCGGTGATCCTGGTGGCGCGCTGCTGTTGATGGCCATGGGCTACGATTCCCTGTCCATGAACGCGGCCAGTTTGCCCAAGGTCAAATCGGTGATTCGCAGTGTCAGTCGGGAGTGGGCCATCCAGTTGCTGGAAGATGTGCTATTGCTGGATTCGCCTCACGTTATCAAGAGCTGCGTTGATCTGGCGTTGAGGAATGCCGGTTTCGGCCGCTATCTGCGACCGGGGAAGTCGACGGCCATGGCGGTGTCGGAGGCCGCCGTCTCCTGATACAGGGGCAGGTTTCAGCAATATAGGGTGTGTACTCTAAATACCGTTGTTATCTTGAGTACTGATGTATCCGGCGGTCCACATAACGGGCCCGCATTCTATATCCGGAAAAGGGAAGTCTATGAGCTCGCCAGCTGATCATAAACCCGCTCCCCGCATAGGGCTTGCCCTTGGTGGCGGTGGTCCTCTGGGCGGCATTTATGAAATCGGAGCGCTCCGGGCGCTGGATGAGGCGCTTGATGGTCTCGATTTCAACAACATCGATGTCTATGTCGGCGTTAATGGCGGCTCTTTTGTGGCGGCGAATCTCGCCAACCAGATGACCACGGCGCAACTTTGCCGGATTTTCGTGCGCAACGAGGCGGAAGTACACCCGTTCCATCCGGAAGTATTCTATCGCCCGGCTTTCCGGGAGATTGGCAGTCGATTGCTGGCAATTCCCGGGTTGGTTTCGACCGCAGTGAGTCGCTTCGTCAACAACCCCTACGATCAGAGTCTGTTGGAAGCCATGACCATCCTGGCCCAGGCAGCGCCGGCTGGATTGTTTGATAACGAGGGCTTGCACGAGTATCTCAAGCGGGCTTTCACCATGCTTGGGCGCACCAATGATTTCCGTCAGCTCAAGCGCAGCCTCTACATCGTGGCTGCCGATGTTGAGAGTACCGAAGCGGTCTGCTTTGGCGCTCCCGGTTTTGATCATGTGCCCATTTCCAAGGCTATTCAGGCCAGCACTGCCTCGCCGGGGTTATATGTGCCAGTGGAAATCGATGGGCGGTATTATGTGGACGGTACACTGCGCAAGGGTTTGCACGCCTCCGTGGCTTTTGAAGACGGTGCCGACCTGGTTTTCGCCGTGAATCCCCAGGTGCCGATCGATGCCAGTGCGGCGGTCCGGGCCGGTTCCATGAAGCCGGGCGAACTGACTCGCTCAGGTATGCCAAACCTCCTGTCTCAGACCTTCAGGACCATGGTGTACTCAAGGATGCAGTCCGGCATTGCCCAGTATGCCCGGGATTATCCCGACAAGGATATTCTGCTGTTTGAACCCACCCGAGACGACGCCAAGCTGTTCTTCTCCAACGTATTCAGCTTCCAGTCCCGCAGAATGGTGTGTGAGCACGCTTATCAGATGACACGGCGGGATCTTTTGAATCGCGCAGACCAGTTGGAGCCCAAGCTGTCGAGATATGGCATCAAGCTTCGCCGGGATCGCCTTGAAGACGAGCAGAGGACGATTAGCACCAGTCTATACGGCGAAATGCTGCCTCTGTATGTGGCCAAGGGCAGAAAGAAAAAATCGGAGAAGGGCCGGCTGGCAGTCGGTCTGGACAACGTGTCGCACCTCTTTTCGAAGGCGCAGTAATATTGAGGGGCTGGATAGGGGTCAGATGATCGTTTCATCTGACCCCGTATTCACACTTACAGGATATACCGGCTCAGATCCTCGTCTTCGGACAACTCTCCAAGCTTTTCATCCACGTATTCGGCGGTTACCTCGAAGCCATCGGTCACCTTGTCGCCGGCATCGAAGGACAATGTCTCCAGCAACCGCTCAAGGACGGTATGCAGCCGACGGGCACCGATGTTTTCTGTGCTCTCGTTTACCTTCCAGGCAACCTCGGCAATTCGGGCAATGGCATCTTCCCGGAAGGTCAGTTTCACACCTTCGGTCAGCATCAGCGCTTCGTACTGCTGCACCAGGGAGGCATCCGGTTCGGTCAGGATGCGCTTGAAGTCCTCGGGTGTCAGTGCCTGAAGTTCAACACGGATCGGCAAGCGGCCCTGCAGCTCCGGAATGAGATCCGAGGGCTTGGACAGATGGAACGCGCCGGAGGCGATAAACAGAATATGATCGGTGCGCACAGAGCCGTATTTCGTGCTCACGGTGCTGCCTTCGATCAGCGGCAGCAGATCGCGCTGAACGCCCTCGCGGGAGACATCTGACGAGGTGTTTTCGGACCGTTTGGCCACCTTGTCGATCTCATCCACGAACACGATGCCATTCTGTTCCACCGCCTGGATCGCTTTCTGTTTGATTTCTTCTTCGTTGACCAGCTTGGCAGCCTCTTCTTCTTTGGCCCGCTTCAGCGCGTCCGCAACCTTCATCTTTCGGGTCTTGCGCTTGTCGGAGGACAGGTTTGAGAACATGCTCTGCAGCTGATTGGTCATCTCCTCCATGCCTGGAGGTGCCATGATTTCCACCCCGGCGCTGGAGTTGCGCAGGTCGATCTCGATTTCCTTGTCATCGAGCTCGCCCTCCCGGAGCTTTTTCCGGAACAACTGGCGGGTGGATGAATCGGAGCTGCGCTGGCTGTCTTCGCCGAAATCCCGGGGCGGCGGGATCAATGCGTCCAGAATACGCTCTTCCGCGGCATCCAGCGCCCGCTCCTCGTGGCGTTTCATCTCTGCTTCGCGCAGCATTTTGACGGCCATATCCGCCAGATCACGAATGATGGATTCCACGTCACGGCCGACGTAGCCGACTTCGGTGAATTTGGTAGCCTCCACTTTCAGAAACGGGGCATCGGCCAATTTGGCGAGGCGCCGGGCAATCTCGGTCTTACCCACACCGGTGGGACCGATCATCAGAATGTTCTTGGGTGTGATCTCGTCGCGCAGGCTGCTGTCCAGCTGCATCCGGCGCCAGCGATTCCTCAGGGCGATAGCCACCGCCCGCTTGGCTTCTTCCTGGCCCACGATGTGTTTGTTGAGCTCGTGGACAATCTCACGGGGAGTCATTGCAGACATGGTCGCTCCGGATCAGTCGTTTTTGGAGAGCACTTCAAGGGTGCGATTGTGGTTGGTGTAGATACAAATATCGGCGGCGATATCCAGACCTTTTTCAACAATCTCGTGTGCTGACAGGTCGGTGTTTTCCAGCAGGGCCCGGGCTGAGGCCTGGGCAAAGGGACCACCCGAACCGATGGCAATCAGTCCCTGCTCCGGCTCGATCACATCGCCGTTGCCGGTGATGATCAGTGAGGCGGTTTTGTCCGCAACGGCCAGCAGGGCCTCGAGCCTTCGCAACGCCCGGTCTGTTCGCCAGTCTTTCGCCAACTCCACAGCGGCTCGGGTCAAGTTGCCCTGGTGCTTCTCAAGCTGGGCTTCAAAGCGCTCAAAAAGGGTAAACGCATCGGCGGTGCCGCCCGCAAAACCGGCGATCACCTTGCCGTTGTATAGGCGGCGTACCTTCCGGGCATTGCCTTTCATTACGGTGTTGCCGAGGGAAACCTGGCCGTCGCCACCCATGGCAACTTCGTCATCGCGCCTGACGGAAAGAATGGTAGTCATTTGGGCTCCAATTGCCTGATTGAAATTGGTATCCCGTTGTTATGGTGGCTTGCGTGGCGAATTCAAGGTGTTCGTGCGCGGCCCGGAAAGATCAGCCTTCCTTGGGGATCTTCCGGACCAGTGGCTGGATATTCAGGGAGACCAGTTTGTCGATAGCGGAGTTCATCTGGCTTCGGGAGGTGAAGGGGCCAACATTGACGCGATACCAGACGGAGCCATTGTCCAGGTCAATCCTCTGGGTGCTTGCCCGCAAACCCTGGAAAGCGATCTGGGCCCGCTGTCGTTCCGCGTCTTCCTTGCTGCGGAAGGAGCCGGATTGAAGCAGATAATTGAAATCTGTTTGCGTTGGTCCGGGCGTGTATTCTTCGACTTTGGGCGGCACAACCTCGGACTCCGGCAGCATTTCGTAGAAGCGGAACCCGGGTTTATCCTCTGCTTTCGCGGTCTCTGCCGGCGTCTTCGCCGGGTTCTGGGCCGGCTTTTCGGTGACTGCCGGCTGCCGGGAATGAGGGCTCGTTGGCAAAGAGTTCAGGTAGACGATAAACCCGATAAAGCCGCCCACGGCTGCGAGGGACAGTATCCACTTGAGTGACAGGCCGCCGTGCTGGGAGCGGGCACTGGCCGCTGGCTTTGGCCGGGCGGCCTTCGGCTTTGCCTGTCTCGCAGGCTTTTTGCGCGAAGTGGCTGAGGCCTTGGAAGGTCTGTCCTTGCGGGCGTAATCTCGGGACATTCGTTTTACATCTCTTCCGGTGCGCTGACGCCCAGCAGGTCCAGACCGTTGGCGATGACCTGCCGGATGGCAAGGTAGAGGCTGACCCTGGCATCACGAACGGCGGTATCTTCAATCAATACCTTATGGGCGTTGTAATACGTGTGGAACTGGCCTGCCAGATCCCGCAGGTAGTGCGTCAGGTGGTGCGGCTCACGCTGCGCGGCGGAGTTGGCAATGAGTTCCGGATACTTGGCCAACTGGTTGGCCAGGTCCTTTTCCTCATCAAGGGTTAACAGTGAAAGGTCACCGATGCATTCGTTGCGGTCACGCTCCACGCCCTCCTCAGCCAGTTTTCGAAGCACGCTACATATGCGCGCATGGGCATACTGCACGTAATAAACCGGGTTCTCATTGGTCTGGGAGCGAGCCAGATCGATATCGAAGGTCAACTGGGAATCCACCCGACGCGCGGCCAGGAAGAACCGGGTCGCATCGCGGCCAACTTCATCAATCAGGTCCCGGACGGTCACGTAACTGCCAGCGCGTTTGGAGATTTTTACCTCCTGGCCTGAGCGGGTCACCATGACCATCTGGTGCAGTACGTAGTCCGGCCAGCCTACCGGAATGCCGGCATTCAGCGCCTGCAAGCCGGCGCGAACGCGGGTAACGGTAGAGTGGTGATCGGCACCTTGTTCGTTGATAACTGTGGTAAAACCCCGTTGCCACTTGTCCAGGTGATAGGCAACATCCGGCAGGAAGTAGGTGTAGCCACCGTCCTTTTTGCGCATGACCCGGTCCTTGTCGTCGCCGAACTCGGTGGTTTTCAGCCACATGGCACCATCCTGCTCATAGGTGTAGCCATTTTCCTGCAGCCGCTTGACCGTGGCTTCAACCTTGCCGTCCTCATACAGGGAGGATTCCAGGAAATAGACGTCGAACTGAACACCAAAGGCTTTCAGATCCAGGTCCTGCTCCCGGCGCAGGTAGGCGACAGCGAATTCGCGGATGGCATCGCGGTCTTCCGGGTCCGCCTTGGCGGTCACTTCCCGGTCGTCCGCGGTAACGGTATCGCCCGCAAGGTAGGCCTTGGCCACATCGACGATGTAATCGCCCCGGTAGCCATCGGCCGGCCAGCTTTCGTCGTCCGGCGTCAGACCTTTCACACGAGCCTGGACGGAGAGTGCCAGGTTATCAATCTGGGCGCCGGCGTCGTTGTAATAGAACTCCCGGGTGACATCGTACCCGTTGGCTTCCAGCAGCCGGCAGAGGCAGTCACCAATCGCCGCGCCACGCCCGTGACCAACGTGGAGGGGGCCGGTGGGATTGGCGGAAACAAACTCCACCTGAACTTTTTCGCCCTGGCCCTGATTGTTGCGGCCGAAGCGTTCGCCCTCATCCAGTATGGTGTTGACCACTTCAAAAGCACTGGCAGTGCTCATAAAGAAGTTGATGAAACCGGGCCCGGCAATTTCCACTTTCTCCACCGCTTTGCTCTCGGGCAGTTTCCCGACAAGCGCCTCCGCAAGTTTGCGAGGCGGGCAACCGGCGGCTTTTGAAGCAACCAGGGCAACGTTACAGGCATAGTCGCCATGGGACTTGTCCTTGGTATTGCCAACCTGTGGAGTGAAGGAGTGGTCCGCAGGCAGGGTGCCATCGGCTTGGAGTGCTGCCAGTGCAGACTGGAGCAGATCGGAAACGGTCTCTTTCATGCTGTCAGATGACTCGGTTTACAGAAGAATTGGGTTCGGGGCAGGAGGCCCGTTGAAAACAGAAGGCGGCTATTATCGCGGAAAGGTGTTACGTACTCAAATATGAAAAGCGGAGAGGTATGGTCCCCTCTCCGCTTTCTGATCAGATTCTTTTATTCAGGATTGGCACAGGATGTGGCTGTGCCGTAGGGGCTATCGCCGCCTCCGGGAGGTGCAGGTGAATCCAGGTCGTCTGCAGTGCAAGACAGAGTGAAGCGCTGCCTAGCTTGGGATTCGGTCCCCTGAACGCTGGTGGTGGCAATTAGATCCACTTCAATCCAAGAACACTCACTTTTCAGGTAGGTGAGGTCGAATGTAACAGTTCCGTCTGCCCCTGTCGTCAGGCTCATAGGTACTGTTGCTGAAGGATCAGGTTCTAGCGCTCCATTGCCGTTCTCATCATTATCCGAAGCGTCAAGTATGCCGTTATTGTTTATGTCTTCAGACGCACAGCCGTCAGCGACTGTATATGACGCAACCCAGGGATCGCTGGAAGTTGGTTTGACATAGAATCCCTTGAAATAGCGAACAGGAACAACGCTGACCTGGACTGACCGATTAGCAGATGCGTTGCCGTTCGCGTCGGTGACTATTGCAGTCCAGGGCTGTTTGTAAAGAGTCAGGCCAGATTCAACAATCTCGTTTCCGGTGCCAATGTTTATCCGCAAGGCCTGCCCACCGACGGTTAAAGAGAGACTTTCTGATATGGCCGTATTCGGAACTGTTGCAGAAATGGTTACACCATTTAGCGAGCTGGAAACCGAGCTGGATGTATAGGTTACCTGAGTCTGTCCTTGGCTGTTGGTTTCGCCAGAGCCTGCGGAGAGCGAGCCCCCGGTTACGTCGTCAAGGGTAAAGTTTACAGTAGCGTTTTTAACCAGGTTGTTGTTCGCATCGCGCACTGTCGCAAGAACTACAGCAGATTCGTTTTGACCGATCTGCGTCTTGTCCGCCTGCAAATTTAGCTGAGCAGGGGTGGTGGATACGAACTCAAAGGTTCTCTGCGCTGACGGCCCGTCTGTCGCGTCACTGCGCGCGGTAACAGATGCCGGACCGACATTGGTTGAGGAAATATCCACTGTGGCGATGCCGCCAGTGGTGGTCACAGTAGCTGTGCTGGAGCTGCTCTGAGTGAATACGCCCCGGGTCGTCTCGAAAACCACACTAGATCCATCTGCGACGGCCACTCCGTTGGAAAGCCACTCTACCTCTAGGGTCTGTGTGGCGTTCAACTCGATTTCCGTATTCGCGGCAGGTGACGTGAAGCTGAATTGGTCTGGAGAGATAGTAACTGCTCTCTCTGCCGATACAAGGCTCTCGCCACTATAGGCTGTTACAGTTATCGCCTCTGATCCCCCTGACTGCGCTACTAGGTCGAACGTTACGGTGCCATCAAGGGCCGTCGCGAAGGTTGCCGCATTCGCAATCTGGTTTCCAAGTTGCGTAGATACATCAATGGTTTCCCCGACGATCGGATCGTTGTCAGCGTCTACCAGTCGAGCAGTGTAGGTGGCTGATGCACCGGCAACAATGGAAGAGGGGCCTGTTATCGAAATCGACGTTCCTGTCGCAGAAATCGATGTTGTCCTCGATACGTCGCCGGCAGTCACAGTCACCGTGATTGTGCGGTTTCTCGGGTCATTGCCTGCGGAAACCTGAGCTGATGCTTGCCCATTAGCGCCTGTTACCGCCGTTTGGACCAAGACGGTGCCATCGTTATCGGCAGCAAAGCCAACGTTAATGTCTGGCATCACTCGGCCATCAGTATCCTTTATGATGGCAGTAATTGAAGAACTGTCTGACCCGTCAGTAGCGATTTGGGGTGATTCGTTAATCAACTGAATAGTTCCGACCGAGGCAGTTTCAGTGGTGTCGCCTGGTTCGCCTGTACCACTTCCACCCACACCCGATAGTGAGCTCGAACCACTATCCCCTCCGCATGCAGCAAGCACGAGGGTCAGCAGCAGGGCTGTAACTCGTGCAAATAATTTCCCTGACATTATTGTTTCTCCAGTTTCCGTTTACAGCGAAAGCTTTGATGCACATTCCTCAACAAGGACGGCAAGCTCAGGTATTTTCATAAGATTGGTATTTAGTTTGCTGAAAATCATAGCACAGGATCTTGCTGCGCAATGATGATTAGTATTCATTTATGAAAAACTTTGTAACCTGTTTCTGCCATCATAATGACGCAAGGTTAGCCCGTCTCCTGCGGATCAACATCAATCATCCATTTTACCGCGGCAGGCAGCTTTCTTTGGTCAAGCTCCTGGCAGATTCCGCTCAGCAAGTGGTTCAGCTTTTTCCTGTTTCGGGCGTTGAGGACAAGCTGGGCGCGGTGCTTGTCGGCACGCCGGGCAATCATGGCGGGCAGTGGTCCCCAGGTTTCGATGCCTGCAGCGTTGGTGAGGGGCTTTATTGTGTCCAGTACCTGAAGGCTCTTCTCCATGCTATCGGCTTCTGCCCTGAAGATAGCCATAGCCCGGAACGGCGGAAACTGACCTTCTTCCCGCTCTTTCAGGAGTTGGTCGGCGATATCGAGATACCGGCCCTCGCAAAGCGTCCTCAGTAAGGGGTGGTCGCTGTGGCAGGTTTGTACCAGGACTTTGCCGGGCTTTGTGCCGCGGCCGGCGCGGCCGCTGACTTGCAAAAGGGTCTGAATTAGCTGTTCGGGTGCGCGAAAATCCACGCTGAAAAGTCCGCCGTCGGCGTTGATTACTACCACGAGTGTGACGTTCGGGAAGTCGTGTCCTTTGGCCAGCATCTGGGTACCGACGAGCACGCAGGGTTTACCGCTGTTCACCTGTTTCAGAATGCCCTGAATGCTGCCTTTGCGCTGAGTGCTGTCGCGATCCACCCGTACCACAGGAGTGTTCGGGAAAGCGCTGGCGAGTATGTCTTCGGTCCTTTCTGTGCCCTGGCCGACAGGTTTGAAGGCATCGCTGTGGCATTTCGGGCAGTGTTCTGTGGCAGCCGTTTGGTAGTCGCAGTGGTGGCATCGCATGGCCCGGTCCCGGCGGTGGTAGGTCAGGCGGGTATCGCACCGCGGGCACTCGACCATGTGGCCGCAGTCGAAGCACATCATCACCGGGGCAAAGCCCCGTCGATTGACAAAGACCAGCGCCTGCTCGCCTTTTGTAAGGGTCTGCTCTATGGCGGTCAGAGCAGGGCGGGACAGGCCGCCCTCCAGGGGGCGGCTTCGAATGTCCAGCAGACTGATGTCGGGTGGCGCCGCATTGCCGGCCCGTTCCTCAAGCCTCACCAGATGATATTTGGACTGCTCCGCGTTATGCACGGATTCCAGTGACGGAGTCGCCGATCCGAGGATGATGGGGCAGTTGTTCTGGTGGGCTCGATAGACTGCCAGGTCGCGACCGGAATAACGGAAACCTTCACCCTGTTTGTACGAACTGTCATGCTCCTCATCGACAATGATTGTGCGCAGATTAGTGAAGGGCAGCAAAACCGCCGATCGGGTGCCTACCAGGATAACCGGCTCACCGTTGCGGACTTTCAGCCAGGTTGTCAGGCGCTCACCGTCGTTGAGGGCCGAGTGCCATACGACAATTCGGCTGCCGAAGTAGTGTTGGAATCGAGCAACCGTTTGCGGGGTAAGATTGATCTCCGGAACCAGCACCAGGGCCTGGTCCCGGGCGTTGAGGTGTTCCTTTAAATAGTGCAGGTAGATCTCGGTTTTTCCGCTGCCGGTGATGCCGTATAAGAGTGAGACGCCAAACCCTTCATCGGGAACAGCCAGCTCTTCTGCGGCTAAAGCCTGGGCCGCGGATAGTTCGGGTCTTCGAGCATCAAGCTCAGAATCTTGTTCAAGTGAATTCGGCCGGGGCGGCAAAATCGGCTCAATCAGCTGCTTCTCGCGTAGTGCATTGAGTTGCGCCCGGGAGAAACCGGCCTGCAGGATATCCTTTGTCGGGGCACCCCTCGGGTGTTGGCGTAGCCAATCGAAAAGCGCCTTCTGTTTATGGGCTTTTGCGGGCAAGGTCGCAGTATGGTCACGTGTATGCCACCACTGCTCCGTTTTCTCTTCGGCGATTCGCCCCCGCCTGAGGGCGGGGGGCAGGGCGGTGAACAGGCATTCGCCCAAGGGGTGCTGATAATAGTCGCTCGCCCAGCTGAGAAGTTTGAACGTTTCTTGCGGTAATGCCGGCCACTCCTCGATTGCCGAGGACAGCGGCTTGAGCTTTATGCCAGGGGGCGGTTCAACCCCCACCTCTACAACCAGGCCCGTTGCCTGCTGTCGGCCAAAGGGGATTCGCACTCTCTGGCCCGGCGTCAACTCAAGGTCTTCTGGAATAATGTAATCAAAGAGTCGACGCAGAGGACGATTCAGGGCGATGCGTGCAATCAATGGCACTGAGCGCTCCACTGGATGAGAGGTGTCACGGTTTTTCCTTATCCTGTTTCAGTCGGCACTCAGCCGCGAAATCCGGAATGGGCGGGTCCGGAAGTCAGGGTGGTGCTTGCCTGCGACACTAATTGCAAGTAAGATTCGCGGTCTGTTTCCGGCTGGGTATGATTGTGCCCCGTCTTCTCAATTGATTCAAACGTGCGGTGCCTGGCGCCTGGGTAATCAAGATGCCCCGCGATCAGGTAGCGGCATGACCTAACGAGGTTCACCATGAAAGAAGGTATCCACCCCAAGTACGAAGAGATTACCGCCACCTGTTCCTGCGGTAACACGTTCAAGACTCGCTCTACCTACACCCATGATCTGCAGCTGGACGTATGTTCCCAGTGCCACCCTTTCTATACTGGCAAGCAGAAAGTTATGGATACCGGTGGTCGTATCGACCGTTTCCAGAAGCGTTTCGGTGGCCGCATCGGCGGCAAGAAAGACTGATCGCACTGGATGTAAAAGAAAGCGCCTTCGGGCGCTTTTTTTGGTGCGCCCGGCACGGGCGCACTCCTGGAGGTGCAAGTCCTCCCGTGAGCTGGCCACAGCGAACGAAGTGAAGCGCAACTGCGGAAGGGTGACCGACCGTGGGGAGGAAGCGTG
>Ga0189285_100079_pt1 | contig 47283 bp, 55 predicted proteins | sample GEYOminimetaG_FD_130315 | JGI IMG/M metagenome (GOLD analysis project Ga0189285, IMG submission 130315) | Marine microbial communities from the Costa Rica Dome - GEYO mini metaG | ecosystem: Environmental > Aquatic > Marine > Oceanic > Photic zone | place: Costa Rica: the Eastern Pacific... | reverse complement strand
TGAAACAGAAATAAGTAGACTGTTTCCGCACTTCGTGAACGCGAAAGGCGGGACAGGGGAGTGCTATGATGACTGCTGGAAACTTTTACGCCGAAACGTTGAGCCTTCATACGTTTGCTGGGGAACGCAAATATCTGAACGAGGCGGAGCTAAAGCGTTTCTACAAAGCATTGCGCGTGCTCACCAATCCCAAGGAACGAACCTTTGTGGAGTTTGTCTACTGGACGGGCTGCCGCGTTTGTGAAGCGTTGTCCATGACACTGCGCCAGATGCTGTTTGAAGACCGCCGCGCAGTGATCCGGAGTGCAAAGAAACGGGGAGAGAGCAAGGACAAGATTTACCGGGTTGTGCCGCTGCCCCGAGATTATTTTATTCGTCTACGAATGGCTTATGATGTTTACGCTCACAGCGGCAAAGAATGGCAAGATTCAATCCTGAAAATCTGGACGTTCAGCCGTACGACAGCCTGGCGGCTCGTTAAACGTGTTATGCGCGCTGCTGGTATTTCTGGAATCCGTGCCTGTTACCGTGGGCTGCGTCATTCCCGAGCTGTGAAGTGGTCGCTTGATAAAATGCCACTGAACAAGATCAAGGATTGGCTCGGTCATGAAAGTATCGCCACGACTGAGATCTATTTGAATACAATGGGGGCTGAGGATCACATGCTGGCCGCCCGGAGCTGGGGCGGTGAACGGCGGTTGCAAGCCTCTATACTCATTGTGCAGGGATTTCTTTCCAAATGGCTTTCTAAGCCTCTACACGCATGAGGGTTTCCGGCCGCATATTCCCCATAACGCGCCGGAAATCCTCACCAGTATTCTAAGTTGATGTTTGCACGTAGTGAAGCTAGCGTTTGTGCTCGAATCAACGATTTGAAGCAGCTATTTATTCTTTTATTGCGGGGGCAATGATGAATTTAATACCGAAACTTGCGGCAATCCTGTCACTGGGATTGCAGGTTTCCTGTGCACATGACGATGAACCGGTACAGCCGCAAACATTGAAGTTCTACAAGCAAGTGCCGGGCTGGCGTGCGCAAGCCACCAACTATCTGCTGCAAGACTATCCACGGCAAGACAAGCGAGGCCAGCCATTCAATGCTTCCACGCGTAAATTGCGATGCATAAAGCTGAATAATTACGGTTGTATAAAAGGACCGGACAAGTGGAGAGGAGCGATCGGGTATGACAGCGCCAGGCACACTGCCTTTCAGGACGCAAAATACAGCCTCATGGCCAAGGCGTATCTCTTCAAAGAAATTTACGTCGACAGGGGCAAGAAATCTCTGAATGCCATGTTCGGTGAATATGCCCCATCGGATGATTGCGTTGGTTCTGATGCAAACCAAAACGAAGACGGTACGTGCACCAAGTACAATGACGTCGATGCCTATACTAAATTCCTGGCAAGGAATCTCGGCATGTACACGACAGATGAAAATGGAAAGCGCGTGCTAGACGTATTTTCTGATGCGAAAATCCTGAATATCTTTGGTCAACCCAATGAGAGATTCCGGCAGTTGATGAAATACACTTCTGCCTATGAGATCGGATGGCGCTACGCAAAAGATGAATGGATCGAATACGGTATTGCGAACATGAACAGGGCTTGTATCAATCCCAGCAAGGAACGCTGCCCTTTGTGAGGCTATAGTGTAAGGCATTGAATTCATGAGCTTTGACAGGAAAAATGTACGCAATAGGCGGACTTTTCTTGCATCAATGGACGAACTTTGGCCATACTGAAAGAGACACGACCGACCCCACTGCACTTTGGTGTACGGGTCGGTCTTCTTTTTTCTTGAGCCGTCTCAATTTTCAAAACCATTCGTCTCACTAGGTATTCTCTGGTGAAAGGCGGCTGTAGTGTTGGCACACGGCCTCATCCGTAGCCATACATACCCCTTTTTGTTGAATCTCCAGCTCAAGATATGGTAGGATAAAGTGGTAGAAATTAATACAAAAGGAGATTGATATGCCGATGGTCAAAAAGAGCGTGAGCATCACTGATCAACAAGATCAGTGGATCCAAGCACAAATGCAGACAGGCAACTATGCAACGGACAGCGAGCTTGTGCGTGAAGCGCTGCGCGAAAAGCAAATGCGGATCGAAGAGCTTGAACTGATCCGTGCCAAACTCATTGCAGCAGAGCAGGGCGGTTTCTCTTCCCTGAGCGCTAAGGAAATCCTCGAAAAATCCAAAGAAGAACTGCGCCGGAATGGGGAACTTTAAACTTAGCGATCAGGCTGAAACCGATCTCATCCGCATCCACCAATGGGGCGTGCGCAGATTCGGAGAACGCAGAGCAGACGATTATTATTTTCAGTTTTTCGAGCGCTTTGAACGGTTGGCCGAAGCCCCATTGCTCTATCCGGCCGTTGATGAAGTGCGTGACGGCTACCGTAAGTCAGTGTGCGGTGTAGATACGATTTATTATAGGATCACCGATGAGGGCGTTGAAATCATGGCCATCGTCGGCAGCCAGGATTTGAAAGAAATCTTCGAATAGTAGCTTCGAAATGAAGGAATTTGTTCCTGATGCTGTCGAGGCCGCACTGTGCCACGATAGCCGGCATGTATACGACCTATGCCATATTTGATCCTGAGAGTGCCCATTGCATTTATGTCGGTCAGACCAACAACTTTGAGCGCCGCCAGGCCGAACATCTCAAACCTCCACGCACGCGCAAGACCACTCATCCAAAAGGCTCGATCAAATCATGGCTCGCACGCGCCCATAGAGCAGGTGTGAGCCCTTTGTTTATGATCTTGGAGGTCGTGGAGACCGAAGAGCAATCCCTGCTCTCAGAAAGCCACTGGATCGAAAAACTCGCCGCGGCCGGTCAACCGCTTCTCAATCGGTGGGAAGAGCACCAGGTGCTGATCGAAGCCGGGCAGGGGACACCCCAAAACATGCACACATTCCGGCCGGGCAAATGGCGCAAGGTGCTTGCCCAGGTGAAACCCACTTCCAAGAAGGCTGGATATGAGCAAGTCTTCTGTGAGGATGTGGCCATCAAAGCCGGCGATCGTTTATTGATTTTGCCACGGAAGGATGGAACCGAGTAACTCCCCACCAAGAGCGGAATTTTGAACAGACCTTGTTCTGCCTCCTCTAAGGGAGATCAATTTTGCAGAGTTTAACATGGTATCCTTATTTAGGTGTCCTTAGGACACCTAAATAAGGATACCAGACAACTGTTTATTTGTCAATTATTGACCTTTTTGCATTTTAGAGATAATGCGATTATACTACTTCATACGTCCTTAGGACGTATGAAGTAGTATAATCGGTACTAAATGGACAAAAAACACCAATTTTTTCAAGAAACAAAAAGAATGACCCGCCTTGGCGAAGCCTTGGCAGCACGGCTTATTGACGCCACTATCCCGCTTGTGAGCAATTACGAAATCTACAAACATATGTGGGATCTATACGAAGAAGGCAGCGTCAAATATCTGCGCGGTGATCACCCCACAAAAGAAACATTTTTGCGTTTACGCAGTGCCTTGCGTCACGAAGGCTTGTTGCATTCAGATACTAATTATTCCCGACTTTGGCGTGTTCTGACAGAGGGAGACAAAAGCGCAGACGAAATCGTCTGTCTGGCGGATCGCTTTTGTTACATCTCCCATCTCTCGGCCATGCAGCAATATGGTTTGACGAACAGGCGATCAAGAGCACTGTTTATCACGCAGCCGTCTCCGGCCCAGGTCAAAGAGAAGCTGAGGGCGAAGTTCGAAACGGACTATCCCGGCCTGTCCGAGCAAACAGAACTGTATATCGAACCCCTGCACGCCGTGCATCACCCAAAAACAGTGCGCAAAAGAGCAGTTACCACGCTTGCAACCAAGGATCATGGTGAGTGGCGACAGGTCAGAGGGACATTTGCCCGGGTTGCCTCAATCGGCCAAACCTTCCTGGATATGGTGGATATGCCTGAGCGATGTGGCGGAATGTTGCATGTCATGGAAATATGGAACGAGCACGCCCAGACCTATCTGGAAGAATTAATCTCCCGGATCGAGACCTCGCCCAAACCTATCCATAAAGTGCGCGCCGGCTATATTCTGGAAGAATTAAACCGGATTCGTGATCCGCGCGTGCTTGCCTGGAAACAATTTGCGCAGCGCGGCAGCAGCAGGGTACTGGATCCAGGCGCTCCCTTTAAAAGCAGCTATTCGGAAGACTGGATGATTTCAATAAATGTCGGGTGAGGAAGAAATCGAGCAAAGCATTACGGTCAATATCGGTGAGTGGGTCGAAAAAGCTCGATCCGACCCGCACACCTATCAAGAACGCCGGGCCACAGAAGTCTTTTTGACCGCCATTGGTATGGTGCCGTCTTTCCGGCATCAGGTCTTTCTCAAAGGTGGAGTTTTAATGGGAGTTGTTTATAACAGCCCCCGCCAAACAGGGGATCTGGACTATACAGCCTGTCTCGATCCCGAACCCGGAATCGCGGATAAGTTCAAACATGAGCTGGATGCGATCTTTCCAAGAGCGACCGCTGATCTTGGTTATCCGGATCTCGTTTGTACCGTGCAATCATCGAAATATCTTCCCAATGTAAAGCTATTTCCCAAAGCAGATGGACCGGCTTTGAAGCTGAAAGTTGCCTATGCCACGCGTGGAACAAGACAAGAAACCATGCTGAAAAAGGGAAAGGCAGCAAATGTGCTAGAGATCGATATCAGTTTCAGGGAACCTGTCGGCGCGATCCAGATCGTCAATATCGCCGATTCAAGTGGATCATTTTATGCCTATTCACTAATTGACCTTATGGCTGAAAAAATGCGCGCTCTTTTGCAACAGGAAAGGCGCGACCGCTACCGGCGGCAGGATTTTTATGATCTAGATGCATTATTGGCTCAGTTCAGTTTGGACGAAGACGAACAATCTCGCCTTCACGCGGCACTTCTGGAAAAGTGCAATGCGCGCGGTATTGAACCAGGTCCAGGTTCTTTGTCAGAGCCAGAGATTGTTCGGCGGGCAAAACGGGAATGGCATACGCTCGAACTTGAAATCGGTGATGTTCCGGACTTTGAGGAATGCGTGGCCCGTGTTGATGCCTTCTACCGCTCATTACCGTGGTTGAATGAAGAAGGGTAGGGCAGCCCGCAAGTAAGGAGCAGTCTCCATTCTGGTTTCAAGTGCTATACGCTCAATGCCAGTTATTCCGCCAGATCCAATCATCGATCTTGCCTGCGTATCTCTCGTAGATAAGCAGGCACAACACAAATACAGCGATAACAAATAAGAATTCAAACATGACGTCTCCAGTGCTTGTTGTTGAGGCGACTGCACCATGCAGCCAGTTTTAGGATCGGTCGAAAGCTTGCAAGGAACAAATTTCGCATTTTCGCCGACAGGAATTCATAGCGGTAGAACAAAGCGTTAGAAGGGGATCCGGGCGGGTGCTAGGGCGCTAGGATCGGTGTCATGCCAAGCTTTACCAAGCCCTGAGATCAGGTCTTGGCCCATACGGGTCACGCCCCCTGATGTTTGAAGATGGTCCACCTGAAGTTTCAGGCGGGCATTTTTACGCGCACGGGAACGTGCGCTTGGAACCCAATTTACCAGCTTATATCAAAATCAGTGACGCCTGACGGCTGTGCTTCAACCACCTTCCGCCGCTTCGCGGTCTCCCGAGAAGGCAGTTGAACCATCCCTGAGTTTTGATCGAACGCCCTCTTAAGGGCGCCCGCGGCCGCGGGCGGCATTTCTCTTCTGTTTTTCGGGACGCTCGCCGCTTGGCAAGGGTTCATGCGCAGCTTTTTCTTTTTTGAAGAGGGCTTCGCAGGCAACCAAACAAGCGAGGCGAAGAATGAATATTTATGACGCAGCCAAGATACTTGGCCTATCGGGGGACTTAACCCCCGCTGATATTAAGACCGCGTACCGTACAGCCTGCCGAACCTATCACCCTGACGTTAATCCGGCGGGTGAGGAGATGATGAAAGTCATCAACGCGGCCTTTGAAGTGCTTAAGGATTACGAGGGATCAATCAAGGAAGAACAGTCCGACTATGGCGAGCTGTTCAACGATGCCCTGAAAGCTGTTTTGCCGTGTCTGGGGCTCGTGGTTGAAATCTGCGGCGTCTGGATTTGGGTAACGGGCGACACACGCACCCACAAGGAAGCCTTGAAGCTGGCAGGCTTTAAATGGGCGAAAAAGAAAAAGGCTTGGTACTTCCGTCCCGAACAATTCCGCAGCTTTTCCAGAGGGCAATCCAGCCTCGAAGATATCCGCGCAAAATACGGATCGGAAAGGCCAACGGGCGCAGGGTTCACCAGACTTGGAGGGCGCTCCAATGTTTGATTATTCCGCACTCATCCAGCAAGTGGCTCTGTATCTCGGCAAGCCGTGGAAGTTTAACCGCCGCGCCGAAACCGCCTATAACCGCTACGAAATCATTGATGGGGGTGGGCGTGCTCTCGTTTTGGTCAAGGATTACAGAAAACCGCGTTTTTCAGTCTATGGCCGTTTCCCCCACACGATTACAAGTGCCTATCTCCGAGACTATAAATCTATCAGTTTTGCCGCAAGCAGAGCGCCGAAGGCGATAGCCGCCGACATTTCCCGCCGTTTCTTGCCCCATTATGTGGCGGCGTTTGCCGAAGCGCGCCAGATGCTTTTGCAAGAACAGGCAGAAGACGAAGAACGCACCCAGATTGCCCGATTGCTGGCGCAAGTCTCAAAGGGGCGTGAGGGGTGTCATTCCTCAAATAGCAGAAGCCGTACCGTTTATTTTTCAGATGGCGCGGCAGAAGTGATCAGCGCTCAGCGCGTCGATTTAAAACTCTCGTCTCTCAGTGCAGATGAAGCGATCCGCATTCTCGCAGGATTGCACCAGAAAACCCAGTCCTAGGTTGGCTTTTCTGGTGCAATTCCGCGCCCATTATTTGAAAGGAACCAATGTAATGAAACAAGCATTTATCGACATCAAAAACCTGAAACTCTCCCCGCTCAACGTGCGTAAACACGGCGATAAGGACGGGAAAGACCTTGTTCCGAGCATCAAAGCGAACGGGGTTATTCAATCCCTTCTCGTTCGTAAAAACTGCGAAGGTTATGAAGTGCTGGCAGGACAGAGGCGCTATAATGCCGCCCTCGCTGTGGCCAAAGAGCAGGACATCGAACCGCTTCCTTGTCTGATCTTGGAAGAGGGGGATGATGCGGCCGCCATTGAAGCCTCTCTGGCTGAAAACATCGCCCGTTTGCCGATGGATGAGCTTGACCAGTTCGAGGCGTTCCGCCAGCTCTCCAAACAGGGGCGCAGCATTGACGATATCGCCTCCGCCTTTGGCGTGACGGATCGGTTGGTGAAGCAGCGCCTTGCCTTGGCTGATCTGCACCCGCCGATCCTCAAAGCCTACCGCGAGCGTGAGGATATCGGGGCAGGGGATTTGCGTCTTCTCACCATGGCAACCAAGAAACAGCAACGTGCATGGTGGAAACTGGCGCAGAGCAAGGAGGAATACCCGCCTTTTGGTCATCGCCTCAAAAGCTGGCTTTTTGACGGGGACGCTATTCCTGTGTCGAACGCCCTGTTCGATATCGACAGCTATAAAGGGGCGATTACCTCTGATCTGTTCGGGGATGAGCAATATTTCAGCGACAGCGCCAAATTCTGGGAGCATCAAAGCCGCGCCATTGCGGAGCTTGCCGCTGATTACAAAGACGACGGCTGGCCTGTCATCATCCATGATGTGGGGCAACGTTGGTATAAATGGGACTGTGTGCAGATCTCGAAAGAAGAGGGCGGTGAAATCCACATCACCTGCGCCGCGAACGGGGAAGTGAGCATTCATGAAGGCTATCTGGATGAAAAGCTCTACCGCAAACGCCAGAAAGCCGAAGGGCAGGGGGATGAAGCCGTACAAGTTACGCGCCCGGAGCTTACCAAACCCATGCAAAATTATCTGGGGCTGCACCGCCATGCGGCTGTGCGGAAAGAGTTGTTGGATCATCAGGGCGTGGCGCTTCGCTTGATGGTGGCGCAAGTGATCGCCTCTTCTCACGCGGACTCGCAACACACCCAAAAGGACGAGACGACCGCAAGCCTTAAATCCAACAAGGCCGAAGCCCCATTCAAGGCCGAGAGAGCGGAAGTCCGCGCCCTTCTTGGATTGACAGGTCACGATACGCAAACCCTGATCCGTACAAAGGATGAGTGGGAACGCGGCCTCGATCCGCAAGACATCTTTGCCAAGTTGCGCGAACTGGATGATGACACGGTGCTGCGCATTCTCACCTTTGTCATGGCAGAAATCCTGCCCTCCAACGGCCGCTTCGTGGAAATCCTCGGCAGGCTCTTTGCCACTGACATGAAAGACTATTGGACACCCGATGATGTGTTCTTCGATCTGTTCAAAGACAAAGAGGCCATCAATGCTGCGTTGAAGGATTGTGCGGGTGAAAGGGTGGCAGATGGCAATGTGAGCGCCACAGCCAAAGTGCAGAAGGGGGTTATCCAAGCCTGTCTCTCAGGCGCGCGCAAAGACGGCAACAAAGACTGGCAACCCGCTTACATGTCCTTCCCGATGGGCAGTTACACGCAGCGCGGCGGTATTGAAGCGGTCAAGTATTGGGAAGACGCTAAAGCCCTCTTTGAAGCTGCGTAACTCTCTTCCCCCACCAACTCTCCCGTGCTCCGGCAACATGAGCGCGGGATTTTTTTGTCTGAAATTCCGAGCGAGGCGCACGCAGAGGCGCTTTTGGTAGTGGGGCGCGCCGGCAGATGAAAACCCGCCGCCACGCCCCACATGGGCGGGCTGCTGCGCAGCCAACACATGAAGGAATGAGTGCAACGCGAGATCAGTGAGTGGTGGATTCATGAGCGAAGTGCAACGTTTGCATTGAAGCGGATTTTGATGTTTTTTCCAAGCTCGTTTAGGAAAGCCTCTACGGGCGATTTGAAGCCAAGGCATTTTCTCGGCGTGAGGTTGATAGACATGGCGATGTCCTGGATTTCGTCGTCGGTCAGCTCGTCGAGATTGGTTTTTCGGGGGAGCCAGCGTCGAATGCGCCCGTTGGCGTTTTCCACTCCCCCTTTTGCCAACTCGCATAGAAAAGCACTCTATTCCTTAACTTGTGGGTTCCACTGTCCTCGGATTGGCTCTCATCTTCTCAACAGTCGCCGCGAACAGATCAAGCATTTCTTTAAAATTCTCGCTGTGGAGTGCGCCGATACAGCCTATCCTGAAGGTTTCGGTTTGGGTGAGTTTTCCCCGGTAGATGTAATAGGACTGACTAGCCAGTGTGTCGTACAGCCGGTCGAAATCGAACCAGCCTCCGTCCGGGTAGGCAAATGTCAGAATGACGTCTGACCTACAGTTTTCGGTCAGAACCGGTTTGAAACCAAGGGATTTTAGTCGCGCGCGCACAAGCTCAGCGTTGCCGGCGTACCGCGCTTGCCGGGCTGCGACCCCTCCGTCTGCCAGGAATTCATCCAGCGCACAGTCGAAGGCTGCCAAGCAGTGGGTTGGTGGGGTGAACCGCCATTCGCCGGACCCCTCGAAGCCGTCGACCTGATGCTTGAGATCCAGGCTGAGGGACGGGGTGCTGTGGCCCGTTCGGTAGAGGGCTTTCCTGTCACAGATAACAAAGGACAGACCCGGGACACCATGCAGGCACTTGTTCGATGAAGCGACGAGAGCGCTGCACTTCAAGCTCTGCAGATCGATGGGAGTCGCGCCAAAACTGCTCATGGCATCGACGATCAAACCGGCATCGAAACGGGCCGCCAGATCGGAAAGCTCATGGATTGGGTTGAGCAGCCCTGTTGTCGTTTCGAGATGAACGACTGCCATGAAATCGAACGGCCCCTTGTCTTCCAGATAGGTTGCCACAGTTTCCGGTTCGATGGGATGGAGTTCGTCCTGTTCCAGTACATCGACATTCAGCTTGAGCCGGCGGGCGATCTCCGCGATCCGGTGCCCATAGGCGCCGTTCACCAGAACCAGAAGCCTGTCCGCCGGGGCCACCAGTGTGGCAATCGTTGCTTCCATGGCGTAGGTGCCCGGTCCCTGCAGGAGAACCGGCACGTGACTGTCCCCGGCATTGGCAATGAAGGCCAATCGTTCTCTGACACGCTTTGTAAGCGCGATGAATTCCGTGTCCCGCGATCCCCAGTCACGCAATTGCGCATTGCGGACAGTCTCGGTGGTTGTCAGCGGTCCTGGTGTAAACAAATATGATTGCATATCTGGTCTTTTCAGCGTTTTCGATCAGGCATTCGTGCTCATTAGTTTCGGCTCAGCGAGAGCATTGAAACCGAAATGGAGCTGCAAGCGTTGCAGCACTTCGACTGGTGTCTTGTCCGGCCTTGGCAGATTGGCCAATGAGCCGGGACGGATCCTGGCATGAACAAACACCGGTCCTTCGCCGGGATTCGCTGCGAGCGCTTCTGAAAGCCCGTTTATGGAATCCACGCAAAAGCTTGCGGAGTAGCCGCAGCGGGCTGCCATCTCGGCAAATGGCACACTTCCGGACAAGCTTCGTTGAGCTCCGGTGGAATCGTAACAACCGTTGTCAAGAAGCAGATGTATGAAAGAGCGCGGCGCATAAGCCGCGATCATCGGCATTGCTCCGAGATGCATCAACGCTGCACCGTCGCCGTCCAGGATCATAATCGGATTGTCCGACGCCATGGACATGCCAAGACCGATGGAGGATGCCAGTCCCATGGATCCGACAACGTAGAGATTCTGCGGGCCGTCATTCGCGACGAACAACTCCCTTCCCGTTTTGCCGGTGGTGGCGATTTTCAGAGTGCCGCCGGAAACGTCTTTTGTGAGCTTTTCCAAGACTTCGAAGCGAGTGGGACCCTCCCCACCTTCGCGAAGATCCGTAAAATATCCGCGCTGTGGAGTCGGCAACTGTGAGCTCTGGTCCATGACTTTTGTAAAACGTCCGTCGGGAACGATTATCGCTGCACACCTGCGTCCCGTTTCTGCGGTTCTTATGGCTTCGCGCAGCTGCGCAAGAGCGCCTTCGTCGTCTTCCGGCAATTCGAACCAGAGAATATTCACGGCGTCGAGGAGCGCGTGAGTCGAAAGTCCCATCCGGGTATGCTGCGGTTCGTCCTTGGTGCCGGGCTTTCCTCTCCAGCTTGTAACCAGAAGTGTCGGCACCTTGAAAGGTTCTACCAGTGACGTGAGTGGATTGACTGCGTTTCCCAGTCCTGAATTCTGCATGAAGACAAGGGACTTTTGACCCGTCATTGCAGCGCCGGCGGCAACAGCCACGGCCATGCCTTCATTAGGGGCGGCAACGTAGGTCACCTCTGGCATGTTCTGACAAAAATTCTGCAACGGCGCGAGGCTGGAACAGGGAACACCTGCTGCGAACCTGTAACCGGCAGCCACCAATGCGGACGCCCAGTTTTCCGTTGTAATCACGACGGCGCTCCTCAGGTCAGATACTTGTTTGCATAGCTCTTGAACTCGTGCTCGCCGGTCAGTTCGAATATCTCGGACAACGTGGCAATCGTGCCTTCAACACCATCGATAGACTGGCGCTCGAAGATCTGCTGAGAAATCAGGGACATCGCGGATACCGCCGCGCGCATGTTGTGATTTGCCCAGATGACGGCCGAAACATTGAGGTCGCGGAAAACCTGAACCGGCGTCTGGTAATATTTGGTGGGGACGATCACCACGGGGCACGCGTTGTTCCACCGGGTGCAAAACTCGGCAATTTCGTCAGCGTTGGACTTTTTTGAATGGATTAGAATGGCATCGGCACCAGCGGATCTGTAGGCATCCGCCCTGTCCAGGGCCTCCTGCATCGAGTATCCCGAAATCAGCGCTTCGATGCGGGCAACAAAGCAGAAATTGTTATCCCGCTGCGCGTCCTTGCCCGCTTTGATTTTTGCCGTGAAGTCGTCAATTGAAAGCAGGGGCTGTTTTTCGCCGACAAACGAATTCTGCTTCGGAAACAGTTTGTCTTCGATGCATACGCCGCCGATGCCCCGCTGGCTCAGCTTTTTCACGAGCCGGGCAGTGTTGTTGAAGTCGCCGTATCCGGTGTCTCCGTCGACAAGGATCGGAATCTCGGTGGAGTCCGACATGAACTCTACCGTATCGAGGACCTGGGTCCAAGAGGCTTCGTTCCGGTCGCGAACACCGAAGGAGGTCGAAATCGACAATCCTGAAGCCCAGATGGCCTTGAAGCCTGTCCGCTCCACGATCTTGGCGGTGAGCCCGTTATGGGCTTCCATAAGAAACTCGAGCGAATTGCTCGTCAGCATGTCTTTCAGTTTCTTGCTTTTGGAACAAACGTCTTCAATCATCTTTCTTTCTCCTCGGGAGACCTTGAAAACTCAGCGTGGATCGTAGGAAACTTCGAGCCGCGTTCCGCCGGGCTCGTAAACCATGAAATGTTCCTTCGGCCCCTTTCCGGAAAACTCTGGAGCGAACTCGACTTCCACTCCTGGCCAGTCGCGCACTGCGTCAAAAACCTCACGCAGTGCGTCGGCCGTTGGGACTTTGAGCGCGAGATGATGGAGGCCAACATTTTTGTGCCGGTCGAATCCCGTGATTGTGTCGCCCTTGCACTGCCACAATGTAATTTTGGACGTACCGTCCGTCATATAGACCGACGGATAATCCGGGTTGCCACCGAACTGGGTCCACCCCAGTGCTTTTTCGAAAAAAACCTTGCTGGCATCAAGGTTCCTGACGCTTAGGCCCAGATGATCAATACCAAGAGTGGTCGGTTCAGACACTTTGACGTCTCCTGTCTAGAAGAAAATGGATTTCCAGGTTGCGATGGAAAAAACGGCGAGAAGTAAGGCTGCAAAAAGTTTGGTCGCGATCAGAATGGCTTTCATGCGACCGGCGCGCCGGAGTTGCGCACCAAGGCTTGCGAAACCGAAGTGGATTGCGAACACAACCGTGATCAGAGCACCGAACAAGGCCACAAATTGGCCGAAACGGCTCTGTGAGGGGTCAATATATTGAGGAAAGACCGACATCAGGAAGATGATAGCCTTTGGATTGGAAAACGAGATCAGTAAACCGTCGCGATAGCTGGTCCGCTTCCCCGCGTTTCCGGCGTCCAGATGGACGTCTGCCGGATCGTTGAATGATTTCAAGGCACTGCGACTGAGATTCCAGGCGACGTACAAGAGATAGGCCGAACCGAGCAGCCTCAACACCGTCAGGGACTGCGGATAAATCAGGAATAGACTTCCCAGACCGAACGCGGCCACGGCAGCCATTGCCAACAGCGCCGTCAGATTGCCGAATATCGTCTTGATGCCCTCAGAGAGCCCCCCCTGCAGGGCGTTTTGAACAACAATGATGACGTTTGGCCCCGGAACAAGCGTGACGGCACTGAGCAGAACGACAAACGACCAGATTTCGGCGGGAATGATCATGGCTGAAGACACTCATATTGTTTTGATTTTTCCGGGTGGAACAGAGTTCCGATGTCCGTTTGGCCAAAGAGGCTGGATGCCAGCGTTTCACGAACGCAGGTGTTTCCGGAGAAGATCCTTGTTTCGACACCTGCACGTGCAAGAGCAAAGCAGCTTTCGAGTTTCGTGCGCATACCGCCGGTGACATCCAGTCCAGCGCGTGGAAAATCACGCACGAGCTGCATCGCGAAGCTTTCTTGGTCCGGATAAAGAACGGGAACAGGGTTCAGATCGCCATCCAGCAACCCGTCCTCTCCGGACAGGAAGAGCGCTCTTTCGACGCCCAAATCCCGCTCCAGCCCCAGCTGCATAACAAGACGGTCACCGTTCAACGCGGCAACACCCGTGGACTGACTGAAGACAAAGCCCCCAGACATGACGGGCATCATGCCAAGCGAAAGGATCAGTCCGAGCTGGGCAATATCCAGATCGAGCGTCCCTTGGCTGTTCACCGACAACAGGGCGGCTTCCTGAAGCGGAAATGCTGCGACGCCAAGCCCGGCGAAGCGTTCGCAAAGGTCCGATTTCATTTCGAACATGGCCCTGGACATCCGGTAGACGTTCCGAAGGTCACAGCCCAAGGCCCCTTCCGTTACCTTGTAGCGGCTTGCTGCGTGGTGACCGATGCTGCCGCCTCCCGAGACAAGAAGTACGGACACCCCGGCCGATCTGGCGTCATTCTCCATCACATGGGCGAGATCGGAGCAAAACCTGGACAGTTTTCCGTGGTGAACGACTCCAGGCTTGTTCTTGTCTGAGAAAAATGCACCGCCCAATTTGATCACAACGCTGCGCATTGGAGACATGGGGTTCATGCTGCCGCCTCCTCGGTGAACAGGTAGTGGGCGGCCAGCGCCCCGACCATCGGCGCACCCGCACGTTGGCCCGCGACGTCGGAACGCGTATTCGCACCGGCAATGTCAGCAAGGAGAAAGCAATCGGCTTCCGGCACGGGTTTCGAAAACCAGCCGGACAGTTTTTTAATGACTGCACAGGGATACTGGTGGCCACGCGGTGTCGCGACCGAATTGGCCGGAGTGGCCGCGACAAGATCGATCCCCGGTCTTGCAGTCCGCATCACGTCCCAGTCTTCCGGACACAATGGAGAGACTGCCGAGCGTTCGCCCATGCGGGATGCCGCATCGAAAAGCATTCGGTCAAGCCCGCGCTGCTGTGCTGTGTCATCGCCGACGAGAACACTTCGTTTGCCGAACGCTCTCCCGGCGTGGCCGGTCAGCGTTGCGAGCGCTATGAAATCGGCTGACTGGGCCGATGCGGCCCTCCGGGCCGACAACAGGGAGGCGACAACATCGGACAGGAGAAGGCGGCCCTCGGCATCGGTGTTACCGACCTGCACGCGCAATCCACTTGCAGATGTCAGGCAATGGTCCGGCGTTATGGCGTTACCGCCGACACCGTTCCAGGTGAATGCCAGTTCCGCACGGATAAAGAGATCTTCCGGTATTGCTCCGGCTGCTGCCAGAAGGAAGCCGGAAAGCGATCCAGCCCCACCCTTGTCGCGGGACATACCGAATTGGCCTGCAGGCTTTAAGTCCAGCCCGCCGGTATCCATGACAACACCCTTGCCGGCGCAAAAGAGAGCACGCCGGGCACACGGGGAGCCAAGCTGTATCCGCAAGACACTGGGACGGCGATCCGGATTGGCGGACGTCGCGGCTGCCACGGCGGAAAGCAGGGGGTACTCTTCGGAAATGGCTTTCGCGGAGACCGCTTCAACCTTCAAACCGGCCGTCTCCAGCCTGTGAGCTGCCAGTTCGGCCAGCTCAAACACCGGAAGGTCAGGCGTTGTTTCCGTGATCTGCCGTGCCAGCGACTTTCCCTGTGCCACACGTTCGGCCTGCCGGCGTATGTTCTCTGGAAAAGCCGACAGATTAAGCTCGAGCGTGCCTGCTCCTGCCATGTCCTGACGGACGAGAGCCTCGACTAGGCAGGGCAGGACATGTTCGGCAGCCTTCGGCGGCACAAGTGTCAGACGCCCGCATCCCGCCTCGACGGCGAGCGCCACCAGTTGTCCATAGGTCCTGGCAATAAGTTCAGCGTCGGGCCGGAACCCTTGAGTGCGGGGAAAGGCGACGCTTGCCACATAGGAGCTGCAGTCAAGGCCCAGAGGCAGACACAGAGACCCCGAACTTGCCCGCTTGTCGCTGACAAAAATCTTCCCCGGATCGGGCATCCCTTTCCAGACCTTAACATCGTCGGGGAAGCCACCGATGCAGGAAGACGCAATCTGTGAAGGCCGTTCGTCTGAGGTTGTCGCAATCAGGTTCATATCGCGGCCTTGCCTCGCAAAGCGGCGTGCGACCGGCACGTTTCAAGATACGCCGACGAAATGATCCTGTTGACGGCTGCATCGTCGTGGTGCCATTCGATGTGCCATTGAACGCCATATGCGAAATTGCCGGCGTCGGCGATACGAATGGCTTCGACGGTTCCGTCCTCGGCCAGGAGTTCGACCGAGATGCCCGCTCCAGGTTTGTCAACAGCTTGCGTATGGAGTGAATTGACCACTACCGGCGCATTGCCGTTACCGGCTTTGGCCAACTCGTCCGCGATCCAGCTACCGGGTTGCGGTATCACGGGATGCGCCGGGCCATACCGTTCCCAATAAGGCACTGTTTTGTCGGAGCGATGATCAATCCTGCCTTTCCTGAGATGCAATTCATTGATCATGCTCCCCCCGCGCAGAACATTCATTTCCTGCATGCCGCGGCAGATCCCGAGAACCGGCAATCCTCGCTCCAGCGCGCGTTTCAACAGCGGCAGCGTCGTCCAGTCTCGGCGCGTATCCTCTCCGCCCACAAAATCTTCGGTCTCGGTGAACCCGTCCTTGCTGGACGGATCGGGCCTCAAGCGGACATTGGAGGGGCTGCCCGTAAGCAGGAGGCCGTCCAGAGTGTCCAGAAGCGCGCCGAGAACCTCAGGACCGGCGTTTTTGTACAGAGCCGGTATCAGAACCGGCGCTGCACCAAGAATATCCCGCACATAGTCGGCATACATCTCGTAGACCGTATGATGGCGGACCGATCCGATATTCGCGACGTCAATCGTGCGAAAACAGCAGGAGATTCCGATGACGGGGACGCGGCTGCTCATGGCTGCTCAAACTGCCTCCATGTCGGTTTGCCTGCGACGCCATAGGCCTTCTTCCTGTATTCCGCTTCGCTGTGTGCATACGCGTCATCGACACCTTCGAGAGTGGCGTCTATGGCGTTCAGCACCGCCTCCTTTCGCGGGTAGATTTGCGATCCTGTGAGATAGGCTTCCGACGCGAACATCACGTCGTCGACAAATTCCACGGTGTCGCGCACATACTTTCGCGGGTTTTGCCGAAGGTCATATCCGTCAAGCAGAAACAACCGCTCGAAGCGCGCAAGCAGGCCCGGATCGATCGAGACTTTACGGGCATAGGACAGCAGCCACTTCCGATTGAAATTCGTGCAGCCAGCCAGATGAACGAATGCCTGGAACTCGGCAATGAGCCGTTCGCGCGCCAGATCGCAGGCCCGCTCGAGTTCGTCCTGCTCATAGGCGCCGATCAAGTCGATGAGAACCGAAAAGTCCGAGGCTTTCCAGCGGTAGAGAAGGTACAGAAACCGGTCTTTTCCAATAAACTTGCGAATATCGGCCAGTCTGTTTTCATTGTGGAGTGAGATCCCGGTGAACAGCCGGTTCAGGAAGGCTTTTTCCCGGTGGTCGATGTCCTTGGTCAAGAGCAGGGGCGAGTTGACCGCGTAGTCGAATACCTCGTGCAGGCGGTCGACAAGCGCATCGAGACCTTCATAGGTGCGATATTCGATATCGACCTTGATTTGCGTGCCCGGGATCAGGGTGTGAATGAGAAAGATCTCTTGGCCTGTATCGTCCTCCTTGACGATGCTTCGCGACGGCGTAAGCACACGATAGTGACGGGCAACGTCGATCTCTTCCGACAGGCGGTACCGATCCGTGACCACGTGAACATCGACGTCCGAAAACCGGTTTCCGAGACCCTCGACGATCGAACCGCCGGCAAAGGCAACATCGGTGTCCCGGAGATACGCGTCAGCCGAAATGTTGCACAGATCGTAGACACTGCTCTCTGTCGCGCTGACCGGCAGCGCAATCTTATGCTGCAGCATCTGCTTTCTCCCGTAGAGCCATGGATATCAGGTCCAGTATTTCGGCACGTATCTCGTTGCGGGGACGCGCGGCATCGATACGGTGCCAGTTGAATTTTTCGCTCCAGTCGACTAGCTGGTCCCGCACCGCGCCCTGATGGCGCAGGAACGAAGTTTCCGACAGGTCCTGATCCAGACCGCACTCGTAGGGAACCAGCGGAATGTCGCCATCCTCCGACCGGCGGCGATAGGACTCGGCCGGCTCGATATCCAGAAAGAAAGTGATATTGGGAACCGGCATCGCCTGAACGGCGGCTTCGACCAGTGCGCTCTGTCCCGAGTAGCGGATTTCGGAGGCGGCATGTTTTGGCCAGTAGCCGTCAAGCACCACGACATCGCAGCCCTGGAGGACTTCCGGCTTCAAGGTGCCGTGAAGGGTCCAGAACAAAAACAGCGTCCGCGTCACCTCCTGCATCTGTGACGTGCACCGGCGCAGCAGCGGCAGATCGTTGCCCATAAAGGAATATTCGGGATAAATATTCTCACGGATAACATCCCACTTGTCGATGCGCTTCACCGAAACCCGATTTTCGAGTTCCGAACGAATTGCCTTCGACAGCGTGCTTTTCCCCGCGCCGTCATTACCGACGAACGCAATCGCAAATGGCGCATCGGGATTATTCAAAGGACAAAAAAACATCGGTTCCCCTAGAGCGTCTTTTTCAGGTGTTCGGCGATTGCCTTGAGAACCGCCTGGTCACCGCCTGCGGCATCGTCACCGAGTGCCGGAAACTTCGGCCAACCCGTGTCCGGGAACGCTCGTCCGTCCAAGTCCTTGGGTTGGGAGTAGCGGGGAATGCAGTGATAATGGAGATGGTCGTCCACCATCATCAGCATCAGGTAATTGAATTTTTCGAACCCGAAGGCATTGCGAATTCCGGCTTCCATCTTCATGACCGCATCGCGCAAATCCAACGCCTCCCGCTCCGTCAAATCCGACATGCGTGCGGCAAAACGGTTGAGTGAAAGGACGGATGCGCCCAAGGTCGGCTGCTGCGGACGGACGGACCAGGTCCAGCTCTCGTTCGCGTAAACGAGCAACTCGGAAGTCTGGAAAGCGTCCCGGAATTCCTCCAGCGTCGTGGTCATGGTCGTAACTCCTTGTCTTTTGTGGAAACACCCGCGAATTCGAGATCTCCAAATTGAGGGAGATCCTCCTGAAGGTTTTGCAGCAATGCGGAGATTGCTTTGTCGGCGTCCACGATCACGGGATCGGCGCAGTAGGGGCGAACAGCGGCAAGGTGGAAATACAACGGCCCTTCGCTTGGCGTGCCGAGCAAACCGATGCGCGGGTTCACAAGGCCGTCTACACCAACGACCAGATTGGTCTGGCGGTCGACTTCGACGCCGCCCGTTGCAAATTGCCCGCCGTCTGTTGACGAAACGACCCACTCACGGACCAGGCCGTTTCCGGCAAGCGACCGGTAAAGCGGATCTTCCGTGCGCGCGAGATCGAACTTGTGCACAGAGGCATTGAACAGGACCTGTCCGCGGATGCTTTCCGATCCTCCATTTCTGGACAGTTGAAACCCGTCGGGCGTCTCCTCCAGGTCAGGTGCAAGACCAAAAGACAGATCCAGAATGCCGGCATCGACGAGGGCCATGATCTTGGTCATCATTTTTAGCGACGTGCCGACGGCGATCCGGTTGGTGATCCGATGCACCGTATTCATGAAAAATTTCTGGGAATCCGGCAGCAACGCGCCAAATTCGACACAGTATCTGACGGTATCGCGCATATCGCGCCAAACGCCGTCGATTGCGGCCTTCCGGGGATTGGATATGTTCCCCTGCGTCGCCTCTGCAAGATCCTTGAGAAAGGCAGAATAGGCAGACTGCCGCAGGCTTTCCCGAGGCGCGTCCCGGAAATTCTTCAGCGGTTCAATCAACGCGGTCCACTTGAACACATGCCGGATGGGGCACGGCTCATGGAGGAACGGCGAAGGCTTGGCCAGAATTGCCCGCGCTTCGCCCAGCACGGCCAAAGGTTCGCCTTCTTGCACGCGTTGCCCCGAATAGACCCTGACAAACGAGATGAGTGCCTGAACATCCGTTTCGGCCAGGTCTTCGCTTCCGTCCAGTGCGCGGGAAAGGCGCCCGGCGAGCTCCGTGAAATACCTTTCCACGGGTTCGGACAATCCGTGGAGCGCCGCATTGATGCTATCGAAGCTCTGCGCACCACCGTCGGCAAACCAGTCGACGAGCATATCGACTTCGCTTCGGATCTTTTCGAATTCCGGCTTTCCGAACAGGGTCTGATAGTAGATCCGCTGCATTTCCAGCACCATGACCGGAAGAACGAACCGTCCAAAGTCCAGCTGACGTACTTCGCCTCCGCGCGGGTCGTGAGCTGCGATCCCGACGGACTGGCGCAAACGATCGATCAGGTCGGGCGTAAAATAATGACCCGTCTCGAAAAGATCGGGATCGTTGAGCTTTTCGTTATACGCCCGTGCGAACAGAAACACTCCGGTCGAGCTGTAAGCAAAGACTTGTTCCGGCTCGAAACCGCTGCGCACATATCTGAGAGGCTTGACGGCATCGCCGGTCGGAACGAAATATCCGCCACGCCCCTCCGTCAGCCTCAGGATGACGTCGATCGCGGCCAATCCCATTCCCTTGCATATCGCCGTTTCACCCGGCTTGATGACATCTGCGTCAATACGTTCGATCGGGTAGACGCTGTGAACGTAGTTCGCCTCACCATTTGCCGAATTTTTGCGGGAGGCCTGGCTTTGTTCAGAAGTGGGATGACCTGTACACAGCATGATTGCCGCATGCCGGGCTGGGAGGCCTCCATTTTCCAGGCTCAAAAGGTACTCTTCGCCCTTCTTTTGAACCCCGGTGACCCTGTCCCGGACAAGTTCAACCTTCACACCATGCGCGTTGAGAGCTGCAATGTACTGTTTGAAGACGTCACAAGACGCTTCGCCGAACAGCCCCCTGTCCACCCACTCTCTTTCCGAAACGTTGTAACGCTCATTCTTGGTCGCCGCGTATTGTTTCATGCACCAGGAAAAAAGCGTTTCCCGTCGATGTTCCGGCAACAATGCCGATACCTGGTCCCGGTTGCTTTCGTCCGCACCGAAGGATATCTGCGACGCTATCCTGTTCAGGTGGTTGGTGACCGGCTGGTCCGGATAGTGACAGCCAGCTCCGAAATTCCCCTGCGGATCATAGACATGAATTGACAGAAGCTCCGCGAGTGCCGGGCTCTTTTCGGTATGCGCAAGCAAACGCTCGATACAATAAAGTGCATTTGGGCCGCCACCGACGATGGCCAAGGAAAACTTTGACATTGTTGATGAACTCACAAAGGGCTCGACGAGAGGAGGTCAGGAAATCCAACAGCGAAGCATGTGCCTTCGCGGCGCCCAACCTCCCGGAACGGGACCGTCGACAAAACTGGTCCGTCCATGAAAAACCGACGTGTCTTCGGCGATCAGGATGTCGCCCGCGCGAAGTGTTACGCGGTACTGCAGGCTGGAAGTCTCCAGAACGGAGTCCAGAACGTCGAAGGCATACTCCTGGTCAGCCGTCAGGGGTTCCCCCGCCCTTTCGTGAGCAGATGCAATATAGGAACGGAGATACCGGAATCTGGGCTTTCCATCCTTTTCGGAGAGAACGGGGAGTTCGAAGAGCTGAACGTCCGAAGACATTCCCCGTCCCTCGAAATAAAATTTGGACCGCAGGATATTCAGCACGTCCGGCAGATGCGCGAGTTCGTCCACTACATCTTGCGCCCGAAGTAGGATCGTTTCGCCGCCGATCAAGGCCGGTGCTGCGCACCCTAGCACCAGGTATTTCATCGGCTCGATACGGTTGACGGAATCGGTGTGAATGTCCCCGCCTTGCCGTGTCTGGTGATATCTGGCCCCTTGCTCAATCCTGCCGACATTCCGGTTAAACACTTCAATGACGGTATCGCCGGCGTCATTTTGAACCATCAACGCCCCAAGGAGTTCGGAAAGCTGAATGCAGGATTCACGGAATATCTCCAGATTTGAGCACAAATGCGCGATGCTGATGACCAGAAAATCCTCTTCGAAAATCCGCTGGACAATGTCTTCCCGAAGGCTGTTGCTTGATTTGGAAAAATTTCCGCAGAGGAAATCTGATATTCGAGTTTGAAGAGTATCGTTAGCGATCTGAATTCTGTGGAATGGTCGTGATTTTTCCAGGTCATCTGTCAACACAATATGTAAAATCCCTTTGAAAATACGCAATGTAATTGGTGTTATTCGATGTCTGGCTAAATTAAAAGGGAGAAAATGAAAATCATTGATTAGATTTTTTGAAAAGTGTTTGAGTCCGATTCAAAAGTTCATGAGTAATAGCAGTATGTTGCGAGCCTGCGGCATCGCCCGATGACTTCAATTGTCCACTTCCCGTGACCGTTGAGAGCCTTGCGCAGTTTTGCGCCCGAATAACCTCCATCGGCAAACACATGCCGCAGCCATGGGAAGCGATACCGGATGGCTTTGAGAACATCGGGCGCACCGTCCCGATCCTGAATGTCTGCCGAATGGACCAGCACAAACAGCATCAATCCGAGCGTATCGGTGATGATATGGCGCTTGCGGCCCTTAATCTTCTTGCCTGCATCATAGCCGCAAACCCCGCCGCTTTCCGTCGTTTTCACACTCTGACTGTCGATAACACCCGCCGTGGGAGAGGCTTCGCGCCCTTCAAGTTCGCGCGTGGCGGCAACAAGGAGGTGGTTGAGGGTTTGCCATAACCCGATGTCTCGCCAGAAATAGAAATAGCCGCGAACTGTCGAGGCCGGGGGGAAGTCTTTCGGCAGAGCGCGCCACTGGATGCCGCCGCCTGCGATATAGAGGATCGCATTGACCACCTGCCGCATATAGGCCAACGTGGGCGACCTCCCGGCTTCGCGGGAGGGGTCATTGCTGCCACAATCTCCCATTCCCGGTCAGTCAAATCACTTGGATATCGAAGCGCGTCCCGGTTATGCTGCTCGCGAGTGATATCATCTCAGGGCATCCGATCCTCCATCTTCTCGACAAAGACGGTTGAATCATAACCTAGTGATATCACTCAACTACTTTTAAATCGAGCTCTTAGTGCCCGTTTTTCAACCACAAAAAGTGGAGCTCCCCTATGTGTGGAATCCAATAAGGTTATTCACTCGTATCGAAGATCTAAGACTGTTTGGTTACCAAACACAATCAGTGTCAGGATCGATGGAATGAACAACCCGCATCAGAATGCCCGCACGTGTTTTACAGTCGAGAACAAATTGGTGAGCGCTATCATAACAGCGAGAAGGCACCTTCGATTGCAGCTGCTTTCGGGATTTCTGTAACCACGGTCTACATCTATGGATGTCTCTCCCGTTGCAAGATTTCTTCGGCTCTGAACTGACCGTATTTCTCTGGTTGCAAACATCTATCCGGCGTCGCCGATTTGATGGCGGGCCCAAATGGGCATTCCGCGTGGTGAGCCTCAACAAGTGGTCGACCTCGTAGGGCCATTATAAAAGGCAGGTTCCACATACACCGGAGATTGCCGGTCGGTTCATCCCACGTCGCTCGCGGATCGAATTGACCCATCGGCTGAAAGTGTCCGTTCGCCCTTGCGACACGCGAACGACGGATCAAGTACAATGGATCAGCAGAGTTCTGAGATGCTTGTCACCGCTGGAATGTTGGCGCGGAATCAGCCCCATCCAAGCGGCCATATGTCGCCGGTTCTTGAACTCTTTGCCATCTCCGACTGAGGCAACAACAGCTGTGGTCATTCTTCTGATGTTTGAGGAAAGGTTTGATGAACTGGGGAGCAATCACCTTGACCGTATGCCCAAAGGCCTCGAACTGGCGCTGCCAGTAAAATGCGCTGGTGCAGGCTTCGATACCAATCTGACAAATGGGTATGTCGTCCAACTCGGCAAGCAATCCTTCGCGCCGGATCCGCTTCTTGAACACGGCATTGCCCTCAGCATCAACGCCGTGAAGCCGGAACACGCTCTTCGCCAGATTGAGATATCCACCCCATTAAGTGGCTCGCAGTTTCGCGAGCATGGTCCTTCCGGGCTGCTCGCCCGCTCCAGCGCATCCAAGGCCTGCTCCAATGCATATGTAGCATATCATAACATACACAATGTAAATATATGTATGATAATGTCCTTTATCACATATACAATGCATGTTAGATTGTAGCGTGTTGATTATGCAATTTTGGAGAACAAATGTCTGACTCGAACTCAATTGAATCAATCTCCACTTTCAAGGACCGTGTTCTCAAATGGATTGATAGAATGGAGACGTCTGCGAAGGTGATTGGATCGGCAATCGCCATAATCGCTTTCTTGTCACTCCTTTTCCCGGTCGTTGACAAGGCCGTTGCCTCATTTATCGCCTGGCGATTTGGTGCGACGGGGTATGTTTACTATGAAATCAACGACGATAACGGCATCACGGGTGACGGTCAGCTAAGGTTGCTGAAATCCGGAGCGGCTGACTATGGCAACATTCATTGGGGTGACAAGCTTCAATCAGCTACTGCTGTACATTTTCGTGATGAGGCAGACAAAAGCGCTCGCGTAATGTTTGTTCTCAAGGAACCGAATTGCTTGATCGTCTTAAGTCCTGTTCGAGAAGTAGATGTCACAAAGGCTAAATCGGGCGGCTGGTTCTATGTTGGTACAACCTCATGTGGTCTGTTCAACTGATGAACGATCTAGTCCTTTCACCGTCTGAAACCCTGCCTGCTCCGCTGATCGATGCGGGGCAAAAGGCGCAGATGAGTTTTCTGGAGTTCTTTACCGCCAACATCCAGAACGCCAATACGCGCCGTTCCTATTATAAAGCGTCCTGCGAATTCCTGAATTGGTGTTACGAGCACGGTATCGTTTCTGTTCCGATGATTCAGCCTGTCCATGTCGCGGCCTGGATCGAAGAACTCGGCAAGACCCACGCCGTGCCAACCGTGAAACAGCGGCTTGCCGCCATCCGGCATTTGTTCGATTGGTTCGTGGTGCAGCAAGTGGTTCCGGTCAATCCGACCGCCAGCGTACGCGGCCCGAAACATGTTGTGAAGCGCGGCAAAACCCCGGTGCTGGAACCTGATGAAACCCGGGCGCTCATTGATGCGATCGACACCTCCAAGATTGTTGGCTTGCGCGATCGTGCCCTGATCGGTGTGATGACCTACACCTTCGCGCGGATCGGCGCGGCCGCGGCGCTCAAGGTGGCTGATGTTTATCAGCAGAACCGAAGACTATGGTTGCGGCTCACAGAAAAGGGCGGCAAGATCCACGACGTTCCCTGTCATCATAATCTTGAGGCCTGGTTGTCGGATTATTTGGACGCGGCCGGACTATGGGAGGATCGCAGCGGCTACGTCTTCCGCACGATCGATCGAAAGAGCAAAGTGCTGTCAGATCGTCCGCTGGCCCAGGCCAACGCCTATGAAATGATCCGCCGGCGCGCACGCAAGATCGGGATCCTCACCCCGATCGGCAATCACACCTTCCGGGCAACCGGCATCACCACATATCTCAAGAATGAAGGCGCACTGGAAACGGCCGCGCAAATCGCCAACCACAGTTCCACCCGCACAACGCAGCTCTACGATCGCCGCGATGACGAGGTGAGCCTGGATGAAGTGGAGCGGATCAGGATTTAGCTTGCCTCCGGCTATCAGCTCCAAAAACAGTGTTAATTCAATGACTAGCTGATATTTCTTGCACGCGTCGGGCGATGCCTGACACACTATATATATGTTGAATTATTTGATTGATCGAGAAAATGAAGAAATGTTGCGTGCGTCCACGCGCGTGTTGAGTTTCCCAGATGGAGAGACCCGGACCATACAGACATTTCGATTGGTGTGGAGATGGTATGATCGGCTGTTGCAAAACTCCATGACTTACAATGAACCAATGGTGCTACAGCAAGCGTTGGATTGGGCAACAAATCATGACATGCCAATTGATAAAGCACTGACAGACTTAGTTGGGTACACAATACAGGGTCTGGAATGTGACGGCATCGATCTAGTCGATGATACGATTAAGTTAGACATTGCGAAGCGGGCAATGGAGCGTTGGAGTGCCCGGAAGGGAAATCCGCCCCCCAAGAGACCGAAAGTTTTCCGAAAAAAATCTTCGTGAGACTGTTTGAACTAGGTGAAGCCAATCAGGATTTGACATCTGCCAAATTGGGCGCGCCGTTCAGAATTCTCTTCACGATTGGCGGGATGAAAAATCCCTCTTTCGGCTTGTAACCTTTCAGGTCGAGCGGATGGATATCGATCTGCGTCTCCACGTCAAACTTCCGCTTACTGTAGGTTTGCTTGAACAGCTCCCGTTCGTGTTCAACCGACACGATCACCACGGGGCTGTGATGGAATCCGTAATCGAATAGCTTGTCTGATTCAAGAACGTAGCCTTGAAACACAACCAGCTTCGGGTTCTGCATGGTTAGACCAGGATGCTGCGTCAATGCCTCTTTGATCAGTGGTTTGTCTGGATGGTGAAAACAGAACATTCGCGGCTGTTCGTAACGTTCTTCCTTCAGGACGCACCATAGCTTTCTTGATTTTGAGAATGCGAAGCCACTCGCTTCCTCCGCATATTGATGTCCACCTTCTTCAAACAATCCCGATGAATGCTGAGTATCTGTGACCTCGAAATACTGGTCATTGTGGTTTGTGAAACTCATCTTGGATTTCACGACGAACCCCGGTTTGCGGAAGCTGTTTTTGTAGCAAAACCACTCGCCGCTCTCCCTGAATTTGTCGTTGGTATAAATAAGTCCGGATTTCGCGAATTCCCTGATCTGGGATCCGTGGGTGTCGAAGAAACAGCACATCATGCTTGAATATTCTTCTTCGAAATAAAACGCTGATTTCTTAATCTCGTGCGTGGAAAGGACCTGCTGGATGAAACCGCGTTGCAGAAGGTAATCCCACAGTTTCTTGGCATGCTCGCGTGACTTGATCGTGCCGGGGATTTTGGAAGGCGGTGTGATATCTGTTTCTGTCAGGTTCGGGATATCAATCTTGGCGTTGCGAAATTTTCGCAGTGCATTGGGACGAAGCGTATTTTGGACGCCCTCACCCTGATCGAAGCCAGCATCGACGAGCAGCCGTTCATCGGTGTAGGTCAACTCAATCGGGTTTCCATGTTCATCTTGCCCTTGAATACGAACACCCTGCGCCAAGCGTGCGGCCAGTTGCATGATATAGTGGAATCGGCCGATATGACGAAAATACACGAACACTCTCCCGTCAGGATATAAAAACCAAAATCAATCTATTCGTTCCAAAAATGGAACACAAGTGGCGATAAACATCTTAAATTTGACTCTGCCGACAGTGAGCATAGGTTCGGACAGTTATGCGGATTTTTGGATAAATAAATCAAGAGTGCGTTCTATGTCTGGTGAAAATGAATCACTAATCGACAAAGAAAATGATTCAGACTTGGATAATAAAGAGCAGAAGTCTCCTGCAGTAAAACGGGGGCAGGGCGAGATAGAAGCTCGATCAAAAGAAATAGAAACGGTAAAAAGCGAAAGAAAATCTGGATTCATTCGAGCAAATGCTGGTAGTACTGTCCATGAAGATGCGAAAACTACCGCGGAGGGTGATACGCCTCCATGTAATTTGAATGAAGAATATAAGAAACTTAGAAAACTGATTCAGGAATGCGACGATAAGACAGAGCTCAAGCTAATCGTGAATGCACTGTTCGAAAACGACCAGATCGATCTTGAATATGTCTTTAACAAATGCGTCGATGAAATGACCTTCAAGCCAAGCCGCTATTGGGCAGAACGCGATCGGTCGTTGAAGGAAACCCCTGCAGAATTTATACGAGATGTGTACGGATCCCAGTTAGACGGCACTTTCACAAGAGCCGACCTCCGACAACACGATCTGAAGCTTTACCAGCAGTTTTTGAATTGGGCAGGAAAAAACAAAGACGACCCTGTTCTCCTTTCACTGAATCTACCGAAGAAGAGTGAGTTGAACACTGCTCTTATCGCAGAAGCAGAAAAAAGCCCGGATAGAAAGAAAGAGCTGTCTAGAACGCGGCAGGTCGTCGAGCCTGTACTGGCGCCTGGTATGGCTGTGTCATCACGTATATCTGGTGTGAAAAGCGCGAGAAAATATGCGGCTTCTTCTAAGGCTGGTAAGTTAGAACCAGCTGTTTAAGATCGTTTGTCGATATTTATCAATAAGTTGCCAATCTTGCAGCGAGCGTGTTTTCTGCACTGGTTAATGATTAGTAAAAACAGATAAAAAAAATAATTGACCATCGATTCAAATTCCAGCACATTGATCTCGTGAAGGGTCAATGGGCTAGAATAGCCTCACTTCCATCACCAAAAACGAAAAAACCTGCATCAACAAGATCAAGGCGGGACTAAACCGCGCAAGAGTGCAGGCGGACGGCTACAGGGGAATATCCCCGCCGGCAAACAACAACAATTCAGAGAACCAGTGTTGTGAGGCATGCGCCTTGCGGCAGGGAACGGCTCCTCCAGTCAGAGGGGCAGTCAATCGATTGAACGCCGCGTAATACGGCTTCATCACTGCGGAGGTGATCACGTGTCAAATACTTTTATTCCTCCTCGTTTCGAGGAAAAAGTGCTGACGAACATCATGTTTTTTCAGGCACGGGTAGAAGACCGCGACTTCAAGACGCCGGCGATGACTTTTGTCGTGGGCGGCAGCGGCGATGGCAAAACCACAATGCTCAAGGCGTTGTTCCAGAAACACGACATTCCGGCCACCGTCGTTTCGGCTGCTTCGCTCGCAGGAGAATATGAAGGACAGGCAGCAGGACCTTTCCGTGATGCCTATTTAGCGGCCGCTAACAAAGGGGGGCCGCTCGGGTCTGCGCTATTGCTCGATGATCTCGAACTCTCCGCGCTCGGAACGAATGACGGCACATCCGGAACGGTGAATGGGAGCATTCTCGGTGCCCAGTTCCTGAGTCTAGCCGACAATCCCTTCGAGTTGCGCATTTCAAATCCTGGTAGGCCACCCACGGTTCACAACATACCGCGGCCCCCACACATCGTTGCAACGGCAAACAACACCAACAAACTTTTACCGTCCATACTTCAGGACGGGCGCACCGCGATTGTTGAGTGGGTGCCGACAAGCTCTGAGAAGGTGGCAATTGTCGCTTCGATGTTTCCGGCGCTTTCGGAATTCGAGGCACTCAAGTTGGTAGAGACTTTCGCGGATCGACCAGTCGCGTTTTTCGCCCGGGCGGGCAAAGACGCGGTTCAGGGCATTGTTCGCAGCGAGTTTGGTGACTTTACCCGGGTCATTGCTGACGGGGTATTGCCGATTGAATTCGCTCGTTGGGCCGTGAGCGTTCCGGAACGTCTCACCTACGAAGATCTGTTGGCGGCGGCAACGCCACTCGCCGGCGCTCGGAAGTCTCATTCCTACCTCACTCCGACTTCCCGTAAATCCACTTTCCGTAGTTTCTTGGGAGGGATCTTTTCATGAACGTTCGAACCGGATTAGCCGTTGGGACAAGGGTCACCACACGAACGGCGCTTCTGACCTCGGTCATGAATCGTTTTATCGCTATCGCCGCACCTTTCGGTGAAAACTCTCAGTTTTATCTCGATAGAGCAGGCCTGATGATCGATAACAAGATTGTCGATCATCTCGAAATTGTTGTCTTCGATCGAGACATCGCTGTCGCCTCCGTTCGACTGAACTTCGATTGGACCCGGAATCGGCAAATCGTTCTTTCCTATGGCGATGAAGTCGATGTTTCTCACCTTAGCGAAGGTGAATTGTTCGAGAACACGGAAAGAGCGATTTCGCTCGCGCACGCCTATGTTCAAAACGTCGCGCGTGCGTGCTTTGCACCTCGTGCACGGATCTGGTGGTCCCACACCGACGAGGCAGCGCAGCGTCTTGGAGGGAAAGACCGCATCAATGCAATCCTAGATGTCCAAACTCCTACAGAAGCCGAGCGGGCAGATACTGCCGCGCGATGGCAAAAAATCGATCGGGAGTTGGGGCGCGGTCGCAGCAGATCAATCACATCCTCTGATATGGAAGAAGTGTCCTTTACGGCGCGGAGCTCGATATGAACCGGAGAGCTCTTGAAAAAGCCTTTAATGAATTCGAGCAAGGTGTAGATCGGCTGGATGGCAAACCTTCAACCGATCCCATTTTGATTGAACTCGCCAAGCCAGCCACCCATACATCCGGACTTTCTCCGGTCGAAAGGCCTATGGCGAAACCCGAACGCTCAGTTCCTGGACAAGTCAGAACCGCCACAACGCCTAAGCCATCCCGACCGCCGAGGAAGCCATTCTTCAAATCTGCGGCGGGCTTGAGCGTCGCAATCTTGGCTTTGCTGACTATCAGCCTGGTTTTGTTCAACCAGATGGGAGGAGAATGATGGATCCATTGAAATTGAAAATATTCGCATTGCTCCCTCTCGCCGTGTCGGCAGAGACGGCGATGCTCGCTGTGCATACGAGCTTGCTGTTTCAGACTGTGCCAATGGATGTATCTTCGGAATATCAGTGGTACCTCCCCTGGCTGGATACTGAAATCTCATATCTCCATGTCATGTGTGTGATTCTGGCTTTCGGTACAGTTTTCGCACCCGCGGTATGGTGCTTCTTCTATCTCCGCCGTGAGTCAGGAGATCCTTTTTTTCTGCAGTCCTACATGATCCTCATCGGCCGTGGTGCCGGTGTGGCTTATCTCCTTTGCCTTCTGTTTGAAGTGAATTTCATTTTCAAACGCCACAGCGAAAGTACATCCGGGCCACTGCAACGTGCGCCGACTTCGACGGCTTCCACGCCCGACACAGTGCTCGGCCTGCTCGACTCCCTGCTGCTGTCCGCTGCTTTCCTTGGAGTAAGCGCCTTGATTGCAGTCTTGTCCGGACTCGTCTTCCACCACGTATTCGAGAAGGAGAATTACGCATGAAGTCTCTTGTCATCGCGGGCGCTGTTTCCCTCGCGGCGCTTTTGTCCGCTCCAGAGCCGTTAACCGCGGGGGAAGCGCTAAGTGTGCAGCTCATTCTCGATAATGGAGGTGGGCTACTGAATCCCGGCGAAGCTGAGCCGGTTATTGATCAGATGTTCAACGCGGTTTTGCAAGCAGCCCGGAACCCGAAATTCAAGTACGGGAATGTCAACGTCATCACAACGTCGACAGCCGATTCAACTAAGGTTCCGCGGACGGTCTGGAGTGGGCGGCTGGTAGATATCAAACGCAGCTACCCAGACATCATAGCTGCCGCCAGGCACGTTCCGAATGGTTGCACGGATCTCGTACGTGCATTCAATGAGGCGGATTTTAACATCCGGAAAAGTTCTGCTTCGGAAGTCTGGGTGATCGCGTTCTCGTCATTCATTCATATGGGCAGGCCCTGCACGGATACGGGTATCGACTTGCCTCAGGAAGTACCGCCTCAGATCAATCTGGGCGGTATGGTGACTGACGATCGCGTTAAACGGATCGTTTTGCTCAATGCCGAGCCGGACCAAGCCCGCAAATGGTTTGAGGTTATGGAGGCGGCCGGTGCTGCTATCCGGGCTCGAGAAGGCAGTTTCCAGTACGCCGTGGAAACCGAAGATACCACTTACCGTTGGCTCAGCGGCGCCGATCTGCACAAGGAACTCAGATAATGAAAAAGCTCGCTCTTATTGCAACTGTGGCGATCGGGGTAAGTCCTGCCGCTGGTGAAATTATCCTGAAACGCCCGGACGCCACATTCAACGGCAACATTGGTGGCATCATAAAGCTCAATCGTCCCGAATCCGTTTTCCCTGAGGGCCGTGGACCGGTGATCACGAGGAAACAATCGATAAGCGATCCGGCGCAGAGCATGGCCATAGAAGGCCTGTTGGAGCAGAAAGATATCGATCCGAAACGTATGCCTGTGCCCAAGTTTTTCAATCTTCCTGATGGGTATCGGCCGCTGATGGGGCTTCAGGAAGAACAAATCTATGTCTACACCGATGATCCGGAGATTGCCCGAGGAACAATCAACTCCTTCGATACTGATCCACATGATCCGGATGAGTACGAACTCGGGATCCAGTTATTCGATGATACTGGTGAAGTGATTGAACAGGACTTTCAAAATGGCAGCGCAGAGGAGCGGTTGAAGGTTTTTCGAAAGAGCCGTGAACCCGCCGATATTCGCAGGTTCGATTTTGCGAATTCCGCTTTGGCAGTCTATTTCCTGTTTGACCGCTCCGGAAGCATGTCGGACACAGGCGCTGCGCAGATGGCGTTTTTTAACGGATTGCTTTCAGACTTGCCCGCCGGTTCGGATTGCGGCCTTGCTTTTTTCACGACAGAGGTCGTGTTTCAGAACAATGGTGTCTATCAAGCATGCAAGTCGCTTAAAAGCATGGGCGAGGCCGAGTTCGTTTCACTTCTGCCTTTCGGCGGAGGGACCGATATCTATACTGGGTTGAAAGAAACTTTCTTGAAAATAGATGCCCAGGATCACCGCCAGAGGCTGGTCATCATCGTATCCGACGGCCATCAGAGGTCTTGGATCTCCAAGGAAGAACTGATTGAGGGCCGGCCTGCACATACCAAAGTGATTGTCCTTCGGCCGGATAATTACGATGCAGATGCCCTGGAGGGTCTTGTCGATTTCGAAGTGGTTTTGTCGTCGGATATTCGCCGAAACAAAAACGCTTACAAGCGCGTCATAGAAACCTTCTCAGATGCGATTTCCGACTCCCTCAAAGGGCAGATGTTTTTGAGACCGTCAAAGGGGTCATCTTGAGCGAAGGGAGGCCTTCAATGCGGAAGCCCACACCTCTGATTCTCGCGATTACCTTCGTTATTGTATTTTTCGTTGGCTTTGCGATCCATTCGGCCGTTTATCGAGTGTTCGATGCATACTGGTCTTACTTCTACCCGAATGAACCAGATTGGATCCCTCTTGCCATGAGTTATTTCACCTCATTTGGTGTTGTTTTTTTCATCATCTGCGCCTGGCTTGTGATGATTAAATACTATTTTGAGCTTGCAGAAGCTCGACGGCTTGCTCGCAAAAAATTCCGATCCCAGTAACTACACAGGAGACTTGTCATGTCAGATGATGACAAAACCACACAAGTGGAGCGACCCAAGGGGATAGTGCATCGGGATCACTTAGATTGGATGCAGGAGCAGCTTGATCGTTTACCCGACTATGAGCTGAATTACACAATTGGCGGCCGCGATGAAACGGTTGTACATACTTCCCGAAAGAATGAAATGCGAGCGCATATTCTTGAAGGCGAACGCACGCTTGCCCAGGCTTCACAAGACATGGATATGAACTTCACATTTGCCTCGCATGAGGGATATGCTTGGGCGGATTTCAACAAGGCTGCAGAACCTGATGATCCCACGCCGCCAAGAGACGGTCCCAACATTGACCGCGATCGCTGATCACCCGTTACGGCCGGTATCCGGCGACAAACGACCATCGCCCTTCCCTGTATTGGGGAAGGGTTTTTCTTTTGGGTGGAACATCTTCGGTCACGACACGCGCCGTCCTTGAGCCCCCTTTTCCGTTTGCAATCGAAACTGTGCCGTCTTTGTCATGGAATGGATCACCCAAATATCGCCCGACAAGATCTGCTCTTGTCCAATAGGGGGGAGCTTTCAATAACATCGGCGCACGAAGCTTCCCCGGCATAAAAACGATACAATCGTGTTCATGCAGATTGAGAATTTCAGACGCAGTAAGCAGTGACCGCATTAATGGAGTTTTAGTGCCCAATTTCGTTTTCACGTACTCGAGAGTTTGCATGACCGTTAAAGCGTCTTCATCGCCAGATCCTATTTTGGCTGACAAGTCTGCAACTTCTTCGTTCAATTCCATATCGCGCAGAACGTCCGTAACTTGCAGGGTCATAGTTCCAAGCATATTGGAAAGGCGTTGCGCCTCATTGTAGTCACGGACACCTTTGTAAATCTGTGTTCCACAGCTATTGGGGATGATTGAAGCCGCCCGTGGCGCAAGATTGTCGAGCTGCTGCGTTGACTGCACGCAGTATATCGGTCGTATCCCATATCCAGGACCATAGGTCCCTAGCTCCAACGCAAGCGGCCAAGATCCAATATTTCCTATTTCATCAAGCAGCCACACTTGATCCCGGCTGTGTCTGGTTCGGCGTTTATAAATCAGCGCCGACGTGTACATGGCCTTGACCACCGGTCCACTGCTTTGGCTGAATTCCATGCTCTCCATAAAATTGACCTGCGTCCTGGGAGCATTGGTTTCAACCAACTCTGCAAAACCAAAGTCGAATGGAGGTGACAGGACTTCACGCAATTGCGGGTCGGACATGCAGGAAAACTGTTTTAGTATTTCCCCCTTTATTCCCGCCATGCCTCCCGCTGTTGGATTATCGGACTTGCGAAGGGTTGCGAGTTCTTCACCGATCGCTCTTATGAATTGATACTTCGATTTCGTCCGCATCGATGTTTCGAATTTCACCCAGAGGTCAACATCGGTACCGAAAATCACTGCGATATCGCTTAATCCCGGTAGATCAACTTCACTGAATGCCTCAGCGTAAAAAACGGTGATTGCTTCTAGGTAGCGCTGAGCATTGGCCTGAAAAAATTCACCGTCTTTGGAGCCAGTAAATGGGATCCAACTCTGAGTGAAGAGCTTTGCGTCGGCAACCAGCGTCTCAGAGTCTGCGCGCAGGTAGGATAGCGGATTGATCTTATGGCTGGGAAAGGATGTACCCCGCGGCGCCCAATTTATAACGCGCGCACTAGGATTGTGCTGGAGTTGGGAAATTGCACCATTTTGCCCTTTCCAGTCCATTGAAATGACGTGACTGTCCATCGATCCATCGACAAGCCAGGGGATGATGTGGTTGCCTTTTCCCGATCGGGCACCACCCATTAGCAAAACCGCTGCTTGTTGTGAGGAACGGCAGATTAAACGCTTGTCATCGAAGCCGAGGAACAACCCAGTCTCAGCATTATGCAGCCCAGCTTCTTGAGCGGTTTCGGATGAACCGAATTTCGCATATCCATAGCGATGGGTATCGTAATCAATATCTGACAAATGCTATCCCCCAATGCCTGCCAACCTGCCGTGTACACTCTATCCGTAAGCGGCGTGGCGACAACATGAAATGCAACTCGGCATATATGGTTGATTGGCGCGCTTGAGTTGATGGTTTTGCAAGTGAACCAGCTTGAAAAGTGCATATTTTTCTTACATTTAATGGTGAAATATGCTACAATTATGGAATGAAAAAACAAACTGAAAACCTCGCGCTTTCACATGATCTCCGGGAAGCAATTAATCTTCAGAAGATTGAAGATAACCCACTTACTGCTGAAGAAGTCTCGATGTTTGAGATGTTTGAGCGGGAGGGTTTAAGTCACGAACAACGTCGTGATTACATCACACGGCATTTGCATAAAAAGCATGATCGCAAAAACGTCTCGAAATGAATAACGAAAAACGGGACCAAGCGTTATACCGATACCCGAATTCCACCGTTCTCAGAAACAAATTAGGTTACGAAAAGCGCCAGGAGCTTGATGAAGCCGAGCGCCTTTATGTCTCCAATCGCATCGACGAAGGCGTGCCGGAGGGCAAATTCGATCTCGAACATCTGCAAAGGATCCACAAGCATCTGTTTCAAGACGTCTACGAATGGGCGGGTGAAATTCGACAAACCGTTATCAACAAGGGCGAAGGCCAGAACAAAAGCATTTTCCCGCTCAATCCGCCGATTGAGTTTGCTATGGCAGATGTTCACAAACGCCTTCGTGCTCAAAATTTCTTACGCGATTTGCCTCGCGGCGAATTTGCTCGAGAAGCCGCGGAATACATCGGCGATGTAAACCGGCTACATCCTTTCCGCGAAGGCAATGGACGCACCCAATTTCAATATCTCAAACAGCTCGGCGGCCAGGCCGGCCATACAGTCGACCTCACCCGATTTGAGCGCCAATCGTGGATCCAGGCGTCTATCGAAGCCAATGCCTTTGATTCCGAACGTATGGCGGCCTGCATTGATCGTGCAATTGTAGATCCGGACAAAAGCAGGGTGCAGGACAAGCCCAGGCAGATTGAAGACCAAGAGAGGCGCGGCCGTCGAAGTCACACCCCCTCCCCTGCTCGGCGCAAGAACTTTGACCGTGATCGCTGATGTCGTGCTTGAGGTTTCTGCTTCGTCTGGAGCCGCCTTTGCTTGAGCGGTCTTCGATTGTCCATGGTTCTGCCGGAATACCCCCTTGTGGGGTTGAAGGCACGGTTCTGGATAATCGACGATAAGCCTCAAAGGAGGCGGATGAAGCTGGGAACTCACCTGCTTTGGTGGTGAGCCTGTCACCAATTATCATTTTCCAATGCGGGAATGATCCGACGCGGTATAGTGGATTTTGCTTCTCTTGGTATGAAGTCTCCTTTTCCGTCCGACAACTCATTACGCTAATCTTGGATCCTGACAGAACGCCAGTCAGGTCCCTATCGGCATGTCAACGCCCGCCCGCACCGCCACCGTGTAAGGCGATGACATGCTGCCTGGTCGTTCTGTCTGTTCGTCTCCAAGGCGGAATGACCCGCCGAACAAAAAAGGAGATTTCAACATGTCAAATGAAAACCAAAATCCACTATACCGCGTCAGTTTTGCCCGGATCATCGGAACTGATGAACGTGGCCAGGACAAACTCGGCAGCGCACGCGAGATCGGCGCAATCTGGCCTCGCAAAAACGGCAAGCCTGGCGGCATCCTGAAATATGATTTCATGCCGGTAGAACTCACCCGGCACGAAGGCGTCATATTCATCTACCCGGTCGAAGACAGGGTGGATTCATGAGCGAAGTGCAACGTTTGCATTGAAGCGGATTTTGATGTCTTTTCCAAGCTCGTTTAGGAAAGCCTCTACGGGTGATTTGAAGCCGAGGCATTTTCTCGGCGTGAGGTTGATAGACATGGCGATGTCCTGGATTTCGTCGTCGGTCAGCTCGTCGAGAATGGTTTTTCGGGGGAGCCAGCGTCGAATGCGCCCGTTGGCGTTTTCCACTCCCCCCTTTTGCCAACTCGCATAGGCATCGCAAAAGAATGTCGCGAGGCCGAGCGCGTCCTTCAGCAATTTATGTTTTGCGAACTCCGTGCCGTTATCAAAAGTCATGGACCGGCGCATGGAAGGGTCGAGCCGGGTCAGGATTTCCGTGATTGCGGCCACGGTTTGCGCGGCGGTTTTGCTGGCGAGCCGGGTCATGATTGTCAGCCGTGTCTTACGCTCGTGCAGGACCAAAAGCGGGCGGTTATGCTTGCAGATCACAAGGTCACCCTCCCAGTGACCTGCCTCGGCACGCTCATTGGCGGCGTCAGAACGCTCGGATATATGTGTCTTTCCGGTGATCCTGTCCTTCGACCGGCGGGCGCGGCGGCCCCGGCTGGCCTTGCGGCGCGTGAGGTATCGCCAAAGCTTTTGGGCTTTCTGTGCGGCTCGGAAGATGAAAGCATAGATCGTCTCGGTGCTGATCGCTCTCAGGCCGACCTCAACACCGCGCTTCAACCAACCTGCGATTTGTTCTGGCGTCCAGCCCTCCGCCAAACGCTCAAGGACGAAACCCTGCAAGCTCTCATCGCGCTCGAGAATGGCCTGGCGCTGGCGGCGATACATGTAGGACCCGTCGGCAAATGTCGGGCGATACGCGCCGTCTTGATGAGAGTTCCGGCGCAACTCCCGGCTAACGGTAGATTTATGACGCCCAATCGCCCCTCCAATGGCTGTGGGGCCGTGGCCCTGAGCCTTCAATTCGGCAATCCGGTCTCTTTCAAAACGGGTGAGGTGAGAATATCCTGGCATGGCAACTTCGTTTTCTTGCGTGGTAACAAGCGGATATCAAATCCGCCGACGATGTTGCACCTCACTTCTGAATTCACCCAGATCTCAACAACAGTCTGATTACTAGAGAATAGGAGCCTGCCAGCCTTGGCAGGCTCCACCTCTTTTCATTGACCAAGAAATTTCGAGGGAGATCCACTATGACGAATATTACCGACGCGCCGCATATGACCCGCTGCACTTTGTGTGAGCGCCCATATCTTTATTCCAAATCCTGCTTGGGGCTTCCGGAGCTGATGATTTGGCCACTCAGCGGATCAAAAACCCATTGCGGCGATTGCGACCAATTTCTTGCAAACATTGTCTATCCGAATAGCTAACACCAATCGCCTTTGAACCGACAGATAAGCGCCGGCCGCAGTCTCGCGGCCGGCTCTTTTTTCGTTCCCTTCGCAACTCCAAAAGAGCAATTCCGGTTCTCATCGTGGTTCACCGGATCCGCGGCAAGCGCGGGGTGCACCTGGTTCGTATGCAGACCCATTGACATTATCAGTTGTTAGTGGCAAAAATTCGCAACTATGTGAGTAGCCAGATATGTTTTTGTGCTACAAAAACAACGCCTATAATGCCCTTTCAGGAGCATTTCCGGCGATCTGGTGAGGGCTTCCGCGCCCTTCAAACCACGTCAGGATAAGGGGAGTGTCCCCTTCCTGAACCAATCTGCACCAAAGCAATTGCGCTTTGGATTGCAACCAGGGTTTCGGCCCTGGAGACGACCAAGGCATTCCCTTGGAGGAACCAAATAGCCTGCCCGAGCTCTTTGGAAACATGGGTCGACCCTGCGCGGATCGAATGGGCGCCAATGTTTCGGCATTGGAGGACGAGGAAGGGGTTCCGTCCCTTCCAAGGCGGGGAGCGTTTCATCGCTCCACGAAGACCAAGGACAGTCCTTGGATGCTTATTGGGGAATAGGATGGCGAGGCCGAGCAAAAACGAAGATGAGAAAATGTCCGGATGGATCCGTGCGCGCGTGAAGCCTTCCCAGGAAGCGCAAGTTCAACGCAACGCCGAGAAAGCCGGCATGGGAAACAACATCGCCGAGTTCATCCGTCTTCGTGCCCTTGAAGAACGCCTCCCCTCTTCCCGTTCTGTCTCCGCTGATCCGGCTTTGATCGCAGCATTGAATAACTACGCTCTGGCAATTTCTCAGATAGGAAACAACGTCAATCAACTTGCCGCAGCAACACATATGGGCAGGGATTTCACTCGGTACTGGCAAGAAATTGGCGCTGAGCTCGAGCGTGAATTAAACGCGTCAAGAGCTGCGATCGGCAGGGCGCTCGAGGATAACGGCTGATGGCTGTTGTCGTCATCAATCCATCTGGCAAGCCTGGTCATTCCTTCAAAGGGCTGCACGGTTACTGCAGTCATGATGAAGGATCCCGCAACACTGCCGAACGTGTTGATTGGATGGCGACCCGAAATCTCGCACTTGAGGATCCGGATCAGGCCTACAAGATCATGATAGCGACGGCCGCGGCAAAGAATGACCTCAAAAAAGCTGCTGGCGTGCGCGGCGGCCGTCCGGAGAAACTTGGACCGGTCATGCATGTCGTAATTTCGTTTGATGCGGACGAGCCCCGTTCCCGCGGCATCATGGAAAAGGCTGCTGATGATCTGTTGACGCATCTGGGCGCAGATCCGGATCTTATGCCGAAGGCAAAATCCAAGCCTAAGCGCCGGCAGTTTGCCGATGAGCACCAGGTCATCATGTATGCGCATACGGACAAGGATCATCACCATATCCATCTGATGATCAACCGCATCCATCCCGTTACCGGAATCAGTCTACCGAGCAACAAAGATCAGGACAAAGCGCAGGATTGGGCGCTCGAGTTCTCAAAGCGATACGGCACGGATCATAAGACGCCGGCACGTGAAGAGAATAAGAAGAAACGAGAACGAGGCCAAAGCTATATCCGGCCAAAGCGTAAGCCGCGCAACGTCTATGATGTGGAACAGGCTGTGCGTGATGTCGCAAATGACAACCAGGTCAAAGCTGTTCGCAAAGTTCAGCGCACGAAAGACGCGCTTCTTGCCCAGGATGGCAGAAAGGTTGCAAGCCGTCACCATGCTCAGCGCAATGAGCTAGTAGAGCGGTTTCGCGCGCAAAAAGATCGGTTGGGTAAAGACCTTCGCCGCAATCTCAGGAAATCCGAAGCTCTGGTAACAGAACAGTACCGCTTGAAGGAACGCGCTCTTCATAAGCAACATCGCGCCGAGTTCAAAACCTTCGAAGCGATGGAAAAGTCCTTCTTCGGCCGGGCGGCGAACGCCTTTAGAGCTGTTACGGTTGTGAAGGGAACGGTCGCAGATGGTCAAAGTAATCTGATCAACAAGATATTCAAGGCTGCTACGGATGCCAGCGAGCGCCGTAATTTGCTTAAGCAGGCTCAAGAACGCCGTTTAAAGGCATTGGAGGGCAAGAGGAGGAAAGAGGTAAGAGAAGCTGCCAGACCGCTTAAACGGGCACACAAGCAAAATGTGGCCAAGGCACGGGATCAATTCATGGCGGATAGAGATACGTTGCAGCAGGAGCAGGCTAAGGACGTTTCGGAGCTCAAGGCCAGATGGAAAAACCGGAACCGGGAACGCGAAACGGTTTTGTCTAAAATCATGGCACGTGTTCGTCGTCGCTCACCTGCCCAGGAAAAAGCAAAGCTGTCTCATGCTAGCCGTCGCGTGAATTCAGAATTCGATGCCGCACGCCGAGTCCTGATCAAGGAACAAGACAATCAAAGCCAGGAAGACAAGTCAGGTTCTGGCGATGTGGGCAATGATCTGGTTAAAAAGTCTTTGGGTGATCGGTTCTCCGACTTTAATCGTGAGTTTGGCGACAAACGCGAGGCTGAGGAGCGAAGAGATTTAGACAAAACTGAACCAGATCGCGATGTTTGAGCGCCTTCATTTACCAAATGATGTCGGGAAGAGGCGGAATCCGCTTCCGCTGAATGTTTAAGCCTCACCATACCGCCCTCCCCTCCCCCGATGTTGAAGGGCCGCATCATCGAATGCCCCCCATTCTTAAGCCAGAAGATTTCGGCGCCTGGTTATCGTCAGACACGTCCGCGGACGATGTCTGACGGATCCTTGACAATCACCGTGGCGTAGAGTTGGAAATTTACCAGGTTTCAAAGGAGCTGGTGAACAAGCAGGTTAATGTGCCGGAATGTTTGGATCGACTTTGAATGAATGAGGTGCATTACAAGTTAACAGGATAGCTAGCTAGGTAGCAAATGAGTAAGCTATCAAGATAAGCAAATGTCGCCAGTATGCATATTGCGCTTGAAGCCAACGGTTTTACTACGTACTCACAAAACAAGTTGCTTTGACTTGTCCGTTAAGAAGATAGCTATCTCGCTAGCTATTCAGTAAACTAGTCATAACATATTGAATTGCATGTGATAATGCTGAGAATCAAGCAAGAGATAACGAGATAGTTATCTGGATAATTATACGTTATCTATGTGCATAACTCATAGCTAATTAGTTAATTTTAATGTTTTGGTTAGCTATCCAGTTTATTATTTTAGAAAATTGATGGAGTTCCTATGACCAAGAGACAATCCGTCGTCATCGTGCTTGCGCAATCAAAAGGTGGTGCAGGAAAAACGACAGCCGCTATCACACTCGCCTCTGAGTTAGCCCTTTTGGGAGCGTCTGTGACGTTGATTGACGCTGACCCTAACCAGCACGCGGCAAAGTGGGCGAAGAAGCCTGGCCGTCCCGAAAAGATAGCTCTTGTCGAGAATCCGCAGGGCAGGGATATCGAAGAGCATATTCTCGATGACATAGCTCAGGCAAAGCAGAAGAGCTCTTTTGTTATTGTGGACCTAGAAGGAACGGCAAGTGCTGCAGCAGGCTATGGAATCAGCCGGGCGAACCTCGTCGTCATTGCCGTGCAAGGTTCTCAGGACGACGCTGATGAAGCGGCTAAGACCATTCGCCTTGTGCGCCGACAGGAGCAGGCGTTCGAGAAGTCTATTCCATACGCCGTTTTGATAACTCGAGCTCCGGCAGCGCTTAATCCCAAAATTCTCCGGGGAATTGTGAGCGACTTCCAGGAAGCGAAAACACCAGTCCTTCAAAATAGATTGATTGATCGCGAAGCATTCAAAGCCATCAAAACATATGGTGGAACGTTGCACGATTTGCAGGATGGGGAAGTATCCGGAGCCGCGAAGGCTTGCGTTGATGCCCGTGCTTTCACGAAAGAAGTAATCGAGCTGATCCGTTCCACGCAGCAATCAGCACAAGCGGGGAGGGAGGTCGCATGACAAATAAGGTGAGAGAACGTCCAAAGCTCAATTTGGATACAGATGACGATTTGGATTTGTCCGACTTCGGTGTTTCAGATGTTTCCGAAGAACCGCAAGTAGAAAAAGTTACTGAACCTACCGCTGCGGCTGTAGAAGCGGTTTCAAAAGAAGCAGGCTTTCCAAGCCGTAGTGCGACGAAAACCACTCCACGGCGCCGACGAAAGAAAACATCGCCTTTTCAGGATCAAGTCGGAATAAAGTGCCGCACCGCGATGAAAGACCTATTCCAAGACCTAGGTGACGAGCTAAACACGCATGATCACACCACTTTTGAAAGGGCGATCTATGCATTGCTAAAGGAGGTTGGTGACCCTCGACTGATCGCTAGGTACGAACAGATTGTGAGAGGGTAGGGGATACCGAACATATTGGTTCATCGCAGTTGTTGTGCAGTCTTTTTGCAAAAGTCGATAAAGTGTCCAGTTGGGTTATTCGGAATCTCCGGAAATGTTGAAACCATCGCTCGCCAATCCTGATACACCTGATGCTTATCGATCCTGGTAATCGACTTAGCAGCGTCATAACCCTTTTGAATGATGTCTTCGGAGAGATGGGGGACTTGAACAACTTTTTCATCGGTGCCGTCGATCCGGCTCTTTCTCCCGGTCTTTACGCGGTTTACCTCTCTCGCGGCGGCCTGTTCTGCAGGACTAAATGGCTCCTTTTTGCCCCATAAAATTTCAACCCTGTCAACTTTGCGTCCTTGCTTGATCGGGTTAATAGCAACAGAGTAGGGAGAGAGCGCATTCACTTCGTTAATCGCCGGCTGGACGGCCTTACGATTAAAATCCGGCCAGCGTGATAGCTTACCCTCTTCAACACCTAACCATTCGCGCAAATCCTCGACGCTAATCACCTCGGAGGGCATTCGCATTTTGATCCGTGCTGAAACTGCTTCGTATAGCGCGAGCGCATATTTTGAGGTAAATGCGCTGATGACTTTCATGTCCATGCGTGCATAGATCTCAGAATCTCGGAGGAGAGGCACGAGCTTAGGATGAAAGTCATACCGCAGCTCACCTTCTCTGCGATCTCCGTCTTCCATGTCTGTAGAGCCCAACATCTGGACTGTGCGTGTTTCACCATTGGCAAGACGTGCCATTACCAGGGTTGTTTGAAGCTTGCGCAGACATTTACGCACCCGATCATTGCTATCGTGCAATCCTCTCAATTCTCGAATGGGAATCGTAAAGGATGCCGTGGGGTCGTCGAGTCGATCACTCCAAGCGTTTTTAAGCAACAAATTCCATGTACGACGATCCATCAACGACCAGCTTTCCATGCCAGCTATCCCAATGATTTCTTTGGGTTTTATCATCTCCCCTTTTCGGGCGACGACTTGAATAGTCTTGATAGCTACGTCGTTTTTGGCCATGATATTTTTTAATGTTCGTACACTTAAGTGACATGGTCTGTGACCTGAAATTCCATGTCAAGGTCACAGTAAAAGTAGTTCAAATTTATCGGTGAGTAAATTTACCCATCGCCTGAAATTAGGGTTTCGCCCCAAAGGTCACAATTCAGATTTAGGGATTGTATTAGAAGACACTAAAGCGCCCAGAAGCCGCCCCAAAAGTCACTTTTAGAGTATGTCGCCATCTCAAACGACCTAGAAAACTGCACTAAAGGCGCAATAGGTGCGCTTTTTCGCGTGCAATTGGGCAATTTTGCCAAACCGCCCCAAAAGTCACCGTTGCCGCCCAATAAGTCACAGTTACAGCGATAACTTGGGCGAATCCGCCCCAAAAGTCACACGATTGCCCTATAAGTCACAATAGCTTGCCCCAAAAGTCATGTTTGCCCGCCCCAAAAGTCACTCGAATCCGCCCAATAAGTCACTTTAAACCGTATAAGCAATTGTTTTTACTTAAAGAAAAGCACTTGGAATCAAGAATCTAAATAGAATCATAGAATCAAGAAGGCTTCGCTTAACGCTCAGCCTAAACGGAAATCGCTATTCGCGATTACTCTAACGGAGTTTCACCTTTTATGAACGGCAAGCCGTTAGGCGAAACAAGGAATCATGAAATTTGGTTCGCTTAACGCTCACCAAATTGATCCGATCTGAGCTTCAGAATCCAAATTTTCAACGTCAGTGCCAGCCGATAGTCCGAAATTTGCTCTCCGAAAGGGAGCAAGCGGATTTCTCAGGTGCAAAAATGGCCAGGGCGGAGCTCGCGGAGAGCTCAGCGAAGCAAAAATCCGCTAAAAATCGAGCGAATCCACACACCTGTATGCTTGACGCAAGAAACAAAACATGAACAAAATTGGCCCTATTCCCTGAATGTCACACTTATTTCACGATTTGATACGCCATGAACCAAAGAACGCACCGCAGTTTAATCCAAAAAACGGAAGTTCTGGAAAAACTCAAACGTGGGCGTGCCGGCGCTATCCAGGTTCGTACCGAGGCAAAAATAGGTTCGCCCGAATATGGCCCAAGAGGCCCGAAGCTGTGTGTGGACGCCTCCGGGAATGCAAGCAGTTTTTGCGGCGATTTTGAGAGAATGCGGTCGAGTTCCAACGTGTGTCCGGCCTCTGGTTGCGATTTCAAAGTCGCGGGCCTTTATGGATAGTTCGAAGATCAGGTCCAAATCGCATTTTCGGGGTTTGTGCCCCATACACGTTTCCCTGGTTTTCCCGATCTCGTCATTCTCGACTATTCGCCCATAATCCTCCGCTCAGACCCACCGCATTCCAGTTTCCAGCCGAGCGCCGTCAGGCAGCCAGCTGAACTTGATAAACATCGCCATTTCTTATCAAAGCCCAAGCCATTCTGGCCAGCTTATTTGCCAGGGCAACCGCCACCAGCAACCTGGGCTTACGTTTCAGCATCCGGTCCAGCCAAGAACCTTCTGGCGCTCCGCCTTTGCGCTCAGTGGCTTGGATGACGGACATAGCTCCAAGGATCAGAAGCCTTCGGATGTCTCGCTGTCCCATCTTCGATGTGCGCCCCAATCGGGTCTTGCCACCGGTCGAATGCTGCTTTGGGGTCAGACCTGCCCATGCGGCAAAGTCCCGCCCTTTTCGAAAGCTTTCTCGCGGTGGCGCAAGTGTAACGATCGCCATCGCACACATCGGACCTATGCCAGGAAGTGTCATAAGTCGGCGGGCTGTTTCATCCTGTTGGGCTGCTGCTTCAATTCTTGATGTCAAATCCTCGATTTGCCAGTCCAGCAACCGAAGGTGATCAAAGAGCCGAATGCACATATTGCGCATGGTGAGTGGCAGGAAATCGCTCGCTTGTTCACCCAAAACCAGTTCCTCGAGCTTTTTGACATGCGACAGGCCTTGCGGTGCAATGATCCCAAACTCTGCGAGATGCCCGCGCAACATGTTGATGGTCTGGGTACGTTGACCCACGAACAACTCGCGCGTCTTCATAAGCATGGATTGAGCTTGTTGCTCGGCCGACTTCACGGCAACATACCTCATCTCTGGCCGGGCAGCCGCTTCCGCAATTGCCTCTGCATCAGCAGCATCGTTTTTCTGGCGCTTGACGAAAGGTTTGGCATACTGCGGCGGGATCAGCCGGACCTCGTACCCGAGCTTCTCAATCTCCCGTCCCCAAAAATGGGAACTGGCACAGGCTTCCATCGCTACAAGACATCGCGGCAACCCAGCCAGGAAATCAAGGACACCGCCGCGCCTGACCTTGCGCCGGAATACCGTTGATCCATCTGCCGCAGCCCCATGAAACTGAAACACATTCTTGGCGATATCAATCCCGATTATGCTAACTTCCATTGTGGACGTCTCCTGTTCCGTAGCGTTTTCACGACACTACCTTGGCACATTGCGATGCCGTAAGGAGGCGTCCACTCCATCGTATTTGGACGGCAGAAAGATCAAAAAGTGAACAAAGCGTCCGGTCGAGCATTGTTATTTTGGGTAGACCCATAACGGCAACTCCGATGAACATCAAAACACACGAAACTTATGTTCATTTTGGGTCTTTTTGAAATTACTGAACACATAATGCCGACAGGATAGTCAAAATACACAGAACTAGCTTCAAATATGGGGCCTGAATCCGGAAGTCAGACCACCGTTTGTTCGGCAAAACGCCCAAATATGCAGCTTCGGGCCTCTTGGGCCAACTAACCATCATGGCCCGCGGCGAGTAGAAGCCGCAATCAGAGGCCGAATACACGACCGCAGCCTATCGCAAACATTCAGATCAGAAAATCCTTGCTAAACTGGGGGCATCCATACAGGACCCCTTATAGGCGGCATTCTTCGCGCATGCCACTAAAAATTGATAAAAAATTTTCACACAATATTTGATTTTAATTCTCCCTTTATGGTAAGATAAGGCGATGGAATATAACGAGGAATTCAATTTACGCGCACAGGCGCAAGCCGACCAAAAACGTCAAATCGACTTTGATGATTTGCAGCGTGAAATGTCGGGTATTGATAACGGCCGCCTTGCCCGTTTCCTCTCTCCTGAAGCCCGTGAAGCTATCCGGAACGGAAGAACTGGAATTAGGGGAGGGGACAAGCTTTCTGCCCTCGATCTGCTTTTGCTTCAAGATCAGCAATACGCCAGTTTCTACACGGCTGCGATGCACACCAATGACAGGGCGCGGGAGCAGGTGGAATCTCTGCAGGAGCGTATCAAGCGTGCTGTGAACAAGGCCAATCAGCAGATTGAATCAACTTTAGACCAGGCTGCCAGCCTACCGGATGGCAACAAGGCCTTCATGGATAAAGACGGAAAAGTGTTCACGGCCGATGATGAGTTGGTCGATCCCGCCATTGCGGAGGGAATTGATTTCGACGATCGCCCAACCCGGGAAGCTTATCAGTCACAGATCAAAGCCCGGGATGAAATGCTTCGCATGCAAACCGAAGCCGGATCTATTGAGCTGCGTATCGGCGAGAGACGCAACGCTCTGGAAGATAGGGACGATCCACTCACAAAACAGGAATTGAAAGACATGCGTGAAGATCAGGATCTTGATATCAAGCGGCTCGAGGTAATGAAAAGCGAGTTATCGGCTGTTGAATCTGCCTTCACGTCACGCAAAGCAAGCTTCGATTCTGAATTGGAGCAGGATATTTCGCTATCGAAACCTAGTCTTTGATAATCCTATCATTTGTATATGAATTCGCCGCATTGTTTTTCGAACACGGCAATGATGACGCCGATAGGATGAAAATCCGAGTGTTTCTCCATGTACGAATATATGAGATTTGCTCGACCTTCTTGATCAGAAAAGTACCATTTTTTTAGGCACTCTGATTGTTCTTCGTCATTTCCGTTAGCGATAATGTTTGCTGTCTGCAAAGTAGTTTGTATGTAAGAACGACGATTGGATTCTTTCCATTCAAGAAATTTCTTGGCCGTGAATTTCTCTGGTGCACCCAAAGCATTAGTATTAAATGCCGGAATCAACAAAAGAGCCGCAACTGCGACCTTTTTAATAGTCTTCATGGGAATGGAAATCCTTGATTACTATTGAAACAGTCTACTTATTTCTGTTTCA
>Ga0189285_100078_pt1 | contig 48456 bp, 40 predicted proteins | sample GEYOminimetaG_FD_130315 | JGI IMG/M metagenome (GOLD analysis project Ga0189285, IMG submission 130315) | Marine microbial communities from the Costa Rica Dome - GEYO mini metaG | ecosystem: Environmental > Aquatic > Marine > Oceanic > Photic zone | place: Costa Rica: the Eastern Pacific... | reverse complement strand
GGAAATATTACGCCCAGCGAATTCGCCATGAAAATGGCTCTTGAGAAAAAAGCCGTATGACGGCAAAAACCAACCGACGAATTCTCCCAATGGCTGGAGGAGAGTTGGGTCTCAGGTCAATTGTAAAGCGCATTTCCAACCTCATAATAAAGAAAGTTTTTTATTTCTAAATAGGAGATTGAAGGGATGAAAGGAACATTGCTTCAGAGTGATTTCGCAACACGGATAGTGAGTTGGGCTCAAAGAGTGGTCGCAGGGTTCACATTTCGCAGATCGTTGAAAAGAGTCCCGACTGATCTACTGACTGATGTGCTTCCGGATCAGGACGTCATCAACAAGGAAAAAGCACTTCGAAGAGACCGGTTTGCCCGGACTACCTGGATCACCTACTCTGTGCCTGATTGGAAATCGCACTAGGTGAGTTTATGACCGGTGGCACAAAACGCAAAAAGGACGCGCGCAAGGCTTTACGAGCCATTCTGCCGCGCGTTCCCTTTTCAGATGCAGAAGCCATCTTGCAGTCAGCCCTCGCCGGCCACCTTCGTCATCTCCCACCATCCATTGCTGTTTGGCAAGCAACGACATCCCATATTCGCCATGTATGGACAGACTACGACACCCTCCTTGAGGACGGATATGATCGTGACGCAGCCCGATTCTTTGTCATCGACGAGATGAACACTGTCCTTGAAACGTGGGGCAGCGCAAAGCGTGTTGAGAGCGAAGAAGGCGTCGATTAAGCGGGGCGTCGCGCAATCAAGTCGATCTCGACCAAGGTACTCACGGCCAATCCCGATACACCAATGCAGGTTCTTGCGGGCAGTTGCCCCTTTTCAAAAAAACTTTCATAGGTCGAATTCATGACGGCATAGTCACGGTCAAACTCTTTCAGGTAGGCTCTTACCATCGTCACGTTTTGTAAGGTGAGCCCCACCCCGGCCAGAACAAGTTTCAGATTTTCCATCACCCGAACGGTTTGAGCTTCAACCCCTTCCGGCAGCGGGGCGTTAGGGTCATTAGGGTCGGTCGGCATCTGGCCCGTAATAAAAATCCAGCCATCGCTCTCAACAGCATGGGAAAATGGACCGACCGGCGTCGGCGCAGCGCCGACCATATGGTGAAGTGGCAACATGTTTCCTCCGTTTTCAAAACGAAGGTGCCTCAGCTCAAGGAGCAAATCCAGCGCCCATAGGTAAGTTCGCTAGATTCCTGACAATCAAATCATGATTGTCATCGGCGCTTTATGGTGGTCCTTGATGTTTTAAGAAAACGGCACCAATTCTCGAATAAAATACACGTCGGTCTATAAAACATCTGACTTCAAGTTGACCGAACTACTTTCATAAAGAGGTGCTGTTTTCAAAGCCCAAATCGCAAACGGGATCGTTAAGATCGAAATAATCGATATATCAGAAACATAACTCCATACTGAACTAGAAGTTGGCAAATCACTTGCTGCCCCTGATCCAAAATACTCGTCGAGCGATCCAAATGCATCGACAAGTCCATGAATTACAATTCCAATCCAAACTGTATTTGCAACCAGAACCAATGCTCCAAAACCAACTCCAATAATTGCTGCATAAACAACCTGGACAAGTACAGCTTGCAAAGGAGCATCGGCAAGAAAGTAGTTTGACAAATGCATTAAGCCAAATATCCCAGCTTGGGACACACAAGAAAGAACAAGTCCCGACCTAGTACTTCCCCAGACTCTAACCAATAAATACAGCGCCATTACACGCATAATTGTTTCCTCAAACAAACCTACACCAAAATAGTATCCAGCCCACTTTAGGGCCGCTTCAGTAGTGAAAGTTAATGAAGACCAATTTGGCTCTTCAAACAAATTAACTGAGGACAAGGCTAAAAATGGTAGCGCAAGCAAATACCAGCGCGGATGCCAAGATCAAATTGGAACCGACACCTTTGCGTCCAATAACCATCCACGTAAATAAAATGCAAAAAATATTAGAGCAGACACCCCATAGTTTGCGGACCAATCGTTTGGGAATACCTGAGTGAGCAGAAAACTAACGCTAAAAACAAGAACAGTCACATATCCCAACACAAACAAAACACTTACCTCGCGTGAAACAGGGAAACAAAACTTAGGTCCCGCAATAGTTATTTATTGTAATTACCTTACGACATAAAATTAATTAATATTCACAATCCATTGAAGTTTTCTCAACGAAACTAGAAGTGCAAACAAGTACGACAATCATCTAACTCAATCGACAAATAGTTTTGGTGATTTTTACCCCCCCCACTTTCGACGCAATTTGGAACCGTGTTGAGGCGCATAAGCTCCACAGGGAGGTTGACTTCAAAGTTTCAAGTGCCCATAAAGCCGCTCAAAACAGGCAGGACAGAACCCGTGGGAAATCTGGTGGTCCTTGAGATAGTCTTCAATCGACACCCAACCCTCGGCATGTGACGGATCATTGGTTTCTTCAACCCGCACCGACTTGCAAACCGAGCACATCGGGAGAAACGTGGCCAGAGCCTGCTCGGTAATTCGGCTATGAGACATATCCTTCGCCGACCCCACTATCCGCACCACGCCTGAACGAGTGCGAATTGGCATAAGCGACGTGGACCACCACCCCATCCCACTGGGCAGGTCCAGTTCTTCAACGTAACTGACCTGCTCCCAAGTGTCAGTGGCTAGGCCATAGTTTTCAAACAAAAGAACACGGGTTTCACGAGGACACCAGCTGCTCATCGGCTGTCCCACTTCATCCTTAAGTCCCGTAAGAGAAGCGTGAAGATGGTTGAGCGCGATGACTGTCCAGTCGACTGGCGATCTTGATGTTTGTTCAACAACGAACATTGCCGTTGGAATAGCTTCTATCAAAATCTTCAGGGGCGAAGTGACATCCCCGTGGCCATCGACATGGCTGAAAAGGATATGGTCATCGTCAAGGGTCTGGCCATGAACACCCGTATGAACCAAGCCGAGACGACGCATTTAAATCCCTCACGAAAATGCAGGAAGAACCAACATAGATACTAAGTATAATTACGTGTCAGAGAATAGGCACATAACTGAAGGGAGGAAATACACCAGAGGTAGAAATGCACTTTAACTCAATATTTTACGAACAAAATTAAATCAAGCAAATGAACAAACTAAACCCGACTATGAGGACGGAGCGGAAAACCACTCCATCCCTAGGCAACTAAAAAGAATTCGTGCGTACAGCAGGGCACTCAAACGTAAATCCACTGCTCGGGGATGTGCGCCGTAACGCTTTCACCTGCTTTCAGGACACCTGGCTTTTCAACATAACCAACAAGTCCCCGCAGCTTTTGAGCCGCTTTGGGGAACAACAAGTCAAGACTTTCCCGACTCGGGAAATTCTGACCAATTGCATTTCCCGCAACACGGCACGGTGCATTGTCCCCATCTACACGGAGGACAAGGCCCCCTTCAAACACCAGTCTGGTGCGCGGCGGAACCAGAGACAGGCTCGGGATTCCTGAGACGAGAATGTTCCCGCCGATCCATTCGGCCTTCAGGTCCGGGATGTCCATCCGGCGGGCAATTGCGCGCAGCTCTTCCACTGACAAAATGGAAATCTGCCGCTCATTACACATCTCTGTACCACGCGGATACCAAGGCTCCCGCCCACCAGACAGACGCGTAAACCCACCGTGCCGATCCCCCGGGATGCCTTCGAAGGTCAACTCCAATGCGTCGATTGGGGCCGTTTGAAAGTCCTCGACAGAGGTCGTCGCAAACACACCTTTTGTCTTGCCGGCAACTTTCTGCGCACGCGTGTGGTGACGCAGCTCAATCTCTTCTTCGCCAAATAAATCGGTCGGCATTGAATTCCCTCTCATTTTTCGCGGCGACCTTATTCGAGCCACGCGGATGAAACAAATGAATGAGATTGATCGATCTCAGCAATTTTTTGATCGAACCTGAGATAAACCGACCGCCTAAATAGGATACTTTCAATCGCAAGAACAAACACTTCTATTGATGTTATCACCTAATACTCTGCGTAAGCTGAAAGTTTACTCGAATTTAAAGTCCTCATAACAACCTAAAATTGCAGATTCAAAGGGAAACTGCCGAAAAGTAATTGCCCTATTGGAAGGACCCTACATGCCCGGTCGTCAAAACAGAAAAGCGAACAACGCTTTGTCTTGGCTAAACCAAGTGAAAACCAAACCGAAGATCCTGCTTGGGATGGGTCTACCACTTGTTTTAACTGCCGCTCTCGGTGCCTACGCCCTCTTCGACATAGAAAAGATTGTCCAGACAAACAAATGGGTCAATCACACTCAAAATGTGCTTGCTAAATCCAATGGGATAATTGGCTCTGCAGTCGACATGGAAACCGGCATGCGTGGATATTTGCTCGCAGGCAAGGAGGGTTTTCTTGCGCCGTATACAGCAGGTGAAAAAGCGACTTACGATCAAATCGCAGAGCTTAAAAACACTGTGAGCGACAACCCCAAGCAAATGGGGCGGTTAGACGAAGCAGCGAACGTTCTGAGAGACTGGCAATCCAAAGTTACAGAGCCGACCATCAACTTGCGACACCAAATCGGCGATGCCAAGACCATGAACGACATGGCCGATCTTGTTGGTGAAGCCAAGGGTAAGGTTTATTTCGACAAGTTTCGGGACCAAATCGCTACATTCATTTCGCGTGAAGACAAACTCCTTGAAGAACGTCAGGCAGCTTTCAGGGCGGCAAAAAAAGACGTCGATCAGGACCGCGAGAAACTGGATGCCAGCTTGAAGTGGGTCGACCACACCTACAAGGTTCTGGCCGAAACCAGCGCGATTGTTGCGGCGGCAGTTGATATGGAAACGGGTTACCGCGGCTATATGCTTGCAGGGGAAAAGGACTTCCTGGAACCATTCGACAGCGGAAAAGTGCGTTTTTCGGAAAAGATCCAAAAGCTCCAGAAAACAGTCAGTGACAACCCGCCTCAAGTAGCGCGCTTGGCTGAGGCCGAAACCCTCATCAGTGATTGGGTTTCAAATGTAATTGAGCCCGGCATGAAGCTCCGGGCTCGAGTGCAAAGCGGGGCACGTTCCCATGCCGAAGTGGACACTTATGTGTCAGCTCAAAAGGGCAAAACCTATTTCGACGGCTTTAGAACGATCATGGCCGAATTCTACGCGATTGAAGAAGGTTTGATCGAAGAGCGCAAGGCAGCTGCCGCAACCGCCAGCCTGAACATGGAAAAAGCCCTGAAGGTTCTGGAAGAGACCCAACGCTGGACCGTTCATACGTATAAGGTCATTGCTCAGGCCAACGACATCATTGCGTCCGCTGTAGATATGGAAACCGGCATGCGCGGCTACTTGTTGGCGGGGCAGGACGCGTTCCTAGCTCCCTATGAGCAAGGTGGCATTCGTTTCGGCGATCAGATCGCCAGCTTGAGCAAAACCGTCAGCGACAACCCTGCTCAAGTCTCGCTCCTAGAGGACGTTTCTTCCACCATCGCCAACTGGAAGTCAGATGTAACAGAACCGATGATTGCGCTACGCCGCGACATTGGCGATGCAAAAACAATGGACGACATGGCAGATCTTGTCGGTGAAGCGCGAGGCAAACAGTATTTTGATCAGTTCCGTCAAATCATGGCTGATTTTAATGCCGAGGAAGAGGCACTGATGATCAGCCGACAGGCAGAGAACTCTGAAACAGTCTCAGAAGCTTACCTCTTTATTGGTATTGGTGTCGCAAGTGCCATTGGTATCGGCCTCGGAATGGCCGTGCTTGTTGGCAACGGCATAGCCAATCCAATTATTCGCATTACGAGTGCGATGGAGACGTTGGCAGGCGGCAACAACAATATCGATGTCGAGGGTCAGGAGCGCAAGGACGAAATTGGCGGCATCGCTCGAGCAACACAGGTCTTCAAAGACAATGCGATCGAAAAAGAGCGCCTGTCAAAAGAGGCTAAGGAAGCGGAAGCAAAGGCCAAGGAACAACAGCGCCAGAACCGTCACAACATGGCCGACCAGTTGGAGCGCGAAGTAAAAACCGTGATCCAACAGATTGCGTCGTCATCTACCGAGATGAGAACAATCGCTGGCGGATTGGCAAACCAGGCTGCAGAGGCAAATTCTCAGTCTACGGTCGCCGCGAGTGCAACAGGCGAAGCGGCCCAAAATGTGGAAGCCATTGCAGCAGCGACGGAAGAGCTATCTGCATCGATCTCGGAAGTTGCGCAACAAGCGTCGAACTCACGAGAAATCACCGCAGACGCTCAGCAAACTACTGAACAAGCTGCTGACTCCATGCAAAACCTTGCCAACATGGCGCAAAAAGTCGGCGACGTGGTCAACCTCATTCAGGCAATTGCTGAACAAACAAACCTACTCGCGCTGAATGCGACGATCGAGGCTGCCCGTGCTGGTGAGGCGGGCAAGGGATTTGCTGTTGTTGCCTCGGAGGTCAAGGACCTCGCAAGCCAGACAGCAAAAGCCACTGAGGAGATCTCAAACCAGATCACCAACATGCAAACCGCCACGAGTGGTTCGGTCAACGCTATCGAACAAATCCGTTCGGTAATGTCGACACTTGGTGAGAATGCTGTATCGATCGCAGCAGCCGTTGACCAACAGCTGGCATCGACACAGGAGATCTCTCGCAGCGTTCAGCAAACCGCATCTGGCACTCGAGATGTTTCCGGCAACATCGAACAAGTTCAGTCAGCAATTGGTGAAACAGACAGTGCAGCCGCACAGGTATTGACTGCCGCAAGTGAGCTTTCCCAAAATTCGGAAGTTCTAGACGAACAGATGGATGCAGTGCTCCGCGAGCTGCGAGTAGCATAAACCAGCAGAAAAATTAGCACTCAAAAGGCGAGGCTTCAGGCCTCGCCTTTTTCTTTTGTTCCCCCACTTCACAACTCGCCGCTTCAAACGTCTATCTTTTCAAAGAGGCCTTGAAACGGACGCAACTCTTCTGGGATCAAGCGCTTAAATGGCCTTAACCTCTTCCTGCGCCACCGTTATGAAGTACAAGGAAAGCTGATGGCCATTACGATCAAATTGGACGACGAGACAAATTTCCCGGCTGAGAGCACATCCGCGGTTTGGGTTGCCGGATGGATCAATGGCGGCGATGCCGACACATTCCAAACCCTTCAGGCGAACGGAAGCTTTGGCCCGCCTCCCGGCACTCTCCCATTTCACAAGGTGGCGAACCTTTCCAAAATAACGCTGGATGCAGCAACGAATGGATCGGATCGGCTTGTTTTTGTGGTCAGCGACACAACGCCAGATGATTTGACCATTACGGATCATACCCCGATTGAATACGCTCAATATCCGTATGAGAGTGAGCCGACGAGCACCGTTACCCCGCCAGGTCCGTTTGATATCTTCGAGTTCGGCATGGATGCTGAATTCAACTTGAGCGCCGTCAGCGGGTTCGGCCTGAACCTCTCCTTCTCCGCAACCCCGGACGGGAGCAGCACAGCGCAGAATTTCGGTGTTCAGCCGGACATCACCCGCGCCGAGATCGCCAGCGCTTGGTCGTTGTTCATCGTGAACGAGACAAAGGCTTACCCTCCTGCAGCTGCATTTGAAGGGCTGCTATATAAAGAACCGCTTCCCGGCCAAAGCTGGATGCCTCCGCTGGTCGGCGATCAGTTTTTCGCGCTCTGCGACCCCAACGACATGCTGGCAGCGAGGTCAAACAACTACACCGGAACCACGAGCGATCCGCTGGCTACCTTCTGGGACAAAACGCTGGATGATTTCTTTTGCGAGGGAAATTTCCTGTCGATCAATCTTGGATCAGACACCGCTCAAAACATCTATCAAGGTATGGCGCGGGCAATGGTCAACCCGAAAACCGGTGTGCAATCTGTCGCCTATCACCTGTCGAATGGAGCAAACTCCTATTCATTCTTCAAGCCGACTTCCGCACAAGGCACCTCACCCGGCCTGGCGGGGGCCGCCTATGTGTTTCAGCAGGCTTTTGGCGACCTGACACCTGCTGGAAGTGATGGAGATGCCGGGGACTGCATTTGGGAAGCACTGTGCCGAGGTGTGGCAATGGATGGCGTATTGGAAGTCTGTGCCACAGACGTCTCCTTGAGCGGTTACACCACACGTGCCTGGAACAACTGGAAAAACTGGTATCCATCCGGAAAACCGTCGCATTTTTACGCCAAATTCCTGCATTGTAGCGACAAGGATGGCAATGACAGCCGTATTACCGGCAAACCACCGATCTTCTACGGCGGCGCGGCTTACGGGTTCTCGATGGACGAAACCCCAATCGGCCCCTATTCCGGCCCCAACGTGCCCTCCAAAACCGTAGGCCCCATCTCAAACGGCACAGTCACGATCACAATAGGGCCGTGGGGATGATAAGCAGCTGATCCGGAATGACGCAGGTTCACAAAAAAGGCGGAGCCGCTGGCCCCGCCTTTCGTAAATCTCAAATCAGACCATCTTACCGGGTCAGCGGCTTGTACTTGATCCGGCGCGGGTCGGCTGCGTGGGCGCCAAGGCGGCGGACCTTGTCCTTTTCGTAGTCTTCGAAGTTACCTTCAAACCACTCCACATGGCTATCACCTTCAAAGGCGAGCATGTGTGTGGCAAGGCGGTCGAGGAACATACGATCGTGCGAGATGACCACGGCGCAGCCAGCGTAGTTTTCCAGAGCGTCTTCCAATGCTGCCAGCGTCTCAGTGTCGAGATCGTTGGTCGGCTCATCGAGCAGCAGAACGTTAGCGCCCTGCTTCAAGACCTTGGCTAGGTGTACGCGGTTGCGCTGACCACCGGAGAGGTCGCCAACTTTCGCTTGCTGAGCCGGGCCCTTGAAGTTGAAAGACGAGCAATAGGCGCGGGAGTTGATTTCCTTGTCGTCCAGATAGATGACTTCAGCACCACCGGAAATCTCTTCCCAAACATTGTTTTCAGGGTTCAGCGCATCACGGGACTGGTCCACATAACCAAGACGCACACTGTCGCCGGTGATGACCTCGCCGCTATCCGGCTTTTCCTGGCCTGTCAGCATCTTGAAGAGCGTTGATTTACCAGCGCCGTTCGGACCAATCACGCCGACAATACCACCGCGCGGCAGCTTGAAGGACAGATCATCGATCAAAAGGCGATCTTCAAAGCCCTTGGAGACACCTTTAACCTCAATGACGTTGGCGCCGAGGCGTTCGCCAACCGGGATCAGGATCTGTTCGATGGACGGTAGGCGCTCTTCCTGTGCAGACAGCAGATCATCAAAGGCCTTGATACGGGCTTTCGACTTGGTCTGCCGACCTTTCGGGCTCATGCCCATCCATTCACGTTCCCGCGCAATAGCACGGTTGCGGGCCATATCCTCACGGCCTTCCTGCTCCATTCGCTTGGACTTCTTCTCCAGATAGACGGAATAGTTGCCCTCATAAGGAATACCGCGGCCACGATCGAGTTCGAGAATCCAGCCGGTCACGTTGTCAAGGAAGTAGCGATCGTGGGTGATGATCAGGACAGAGCCCTTGAATTCGCGCAGGTGCCGCTCCAGCCAGTGAACGGTTTCCGCATCAAGGTGGTTGGTCGGCTCATCGAGCAGCAGCAGATCCGGCTCGCTCAATAGCAACTGACACAGCGCCACCCGGCGCCGCTCACCGCCAGAAAGATTTGCAACACCAGCATCCGCAGGCGGGCAGCGCAGGGCTTCCATCGCCATTTCCACCTGGCTTTCCAGATTCCACAGGTCCTGCGCGTCGATTTCGTCCTGCAGCTGGGCACCTTCCTCGGCCGTCTCGTCCGAGTAGTTCATCATCAGCTCGTTATACCGGTCGAGCTTGGCCTGTTTATGGGCAACGCCTTCCATGACGTTTTCCATGACAGTCTTGCTCTCGTCGAGCTGCGGCTCCTGCGGCAGATATCCGACCTTGGCACCTTCTGCAGCCCAAGCTTCGCCCTGATAATCCTTGTCGAGCCCGGCCATGATTTTCAACAGTGTGGACTTACCCGCACCATTGGGCCCCAAAATACCGATCTTGGCATCCGGGTAAAAAGACAGATGAACGTTATCGAGGACTTTTTTGCCCCCGGTGTAGGACTTCGACAGTCCGTGCATGTGATAGATGAACTGGCGCGCCATGGGGCTCCGCTTCTCCACGTTTTTGGATGTTGGGATTCTGCTCAAAATCTGCCGCGTGTTTTATGCGAAACTTGGCGTCGGGGCAATGGGGGAGATGCGAGCCAATTGGTGAAGGCTAGCGGAATGAGCCCAAACGCCAACTCCATCCGCCGCAAAGCCTCCAATTTTTTGAGTAATCAATATTCCCGCCAAAATTCGCCAAACCATTTTTTTAGCGTGCTCAACCATCCCCCGATAGATCACGGTATGGATCCCGGATCACGCTGCGCTTGTCCGGGATGACGATGTGAAGGGGATGCGTGGGGATGTACCCAGCCTCAATTGTCATCCCATGGCTATGACCATGGGATCCATTCCGTTTTCTTACAGCTGGTGCAGGTGCTCGTGGGAAGGTCACCGTATAGATCCCCGATCAAGTCGGGGATGACGATCTAGTCTGAGGCACTTTGTCGGCAAAACACTCAGGCCGTCATCCCGGACAAGCGAAGCGCAATCCGGGATCCATTCCAATCACTGTCAGCTTGCTCATATATTTCAAGTCAGCTTGTGATTTGGACCACGGAACCCTGTCTCCACTCACACACGAAACCACAACCCGTTTTCCCTAAACCCCCGGCACGTTCTCCACCCAGTTGGCAGTCTGATGATAGGCGTGGCCGAGTTGGAGGAGTTTGAGGTCAGCGCCCTTGGGGCCAATTAGCTGCAAGCCCATCGGAAGACCCGATTGATTAAAACCGACGGGCACGTTGAGCGCAGGCACACCGACCAAAGAGGCCGGAATGACGACTTCCATCCACTGGTGATAGGTGGTCATGGGCCGCCCCGCAATCTCGGACGGCCAATGGGTGTCTGCATCAAACGGAAACACCTGAGCGGACGGAAGCGCCAGAACGTCAAAACGGTCAAAGGCGCGAGCAAGCTGCCTGTACCAGCTGGAGCGGACTGTGCTGGCTTCAAATACCTCCATGCTCGACAGCGCAAGGCCACGCTCGATCTCCCAAATTGCTTCCGGCTTGAGTTTCACCCGCGTTGAAGGGTTGTCATAAAGCGCCTTGAGACCGCCCGCGATGGCAAAAGAGCGCAAGGTGAGCCATGAGTTCCAAATCCTCTCCGGGGCGAAGGAGGGAACAAACGGCTCGACCTCAACCCCAAGATCGGCGAACGCGGCAAAGGCCCCTTCGCACTGATCCAGCACACCAGCCTCCATGGCATAATGTCCGTTCCAGTCGCCGATCCAGCCGATCTTGAGACCCTTCACGTCAGCATCTAGGTGGCCGGTGAATTTGCGTACCTCAGCGTGGGAATGCGGCAAACGCGGATCAGGACCGGCGATCACATCCAGCAAAAATGCTAGATCCTCCACGGATCGGGCCATTGGGCCATCGGTCGCCAGCTGATTGAAAAAGCTCTCTTTTCGCGGGTCACCCGGCACCAGCCCGAAGGTTGGGCGAAAACCATAGACATTGCAGAAGGCAGCCGGATTGCGCAGCGAGCCCATCATGTCGGACCCGTCCGCAAGCGGCACCAGACGCGCTGCCAATGCAGCGGCTGCGCCGCCCGATGACCCGCCCGCCGTTTTGGTTATGTCATAGGGATTGCGCGTGACCCCATGAACCGGATTGTAGCTCTGCGAGCCCATGCCGAATTCCGGTGTATTCGTCTTGCCAATGAAGATCGCCCCGGCAGCCCGCAAGCGTTCCGCCAATAGATCATCTTGTAACGGCACATGATCGGCAAAGATCGGAGACCCATGGGTGGAGCGCAGGCCCTTCACCTCCACCAGATCCTTCACTGCAAAGGGAAGACCGTGGAGCGGGCCCGTTCGAGGGGTATTGTCTGCCGCCTTTGCGGCCGCCATCAGCGTATCCCGGTCTGGCATGGAGACAATAGCGTTGATCGCCGGATTGACCGCATCAACCCGCGCCAACACCGCCTCCATCACCTCCGCACAGGATATTTCTTTCCGCTCCATCAACCTCAAGAGGTCAACAGCATCGAGAAGAGTAAGGTCGGTCGCAGTCATGGGAGGGTCCGTGTTGGTCAACAGGCAAGCATCCCAAGATGACCATAGCAACAGGCACTCCCGCAATGGCAATTTGAGCGAAAGGACCGGTCAAAGTGGGCAACCGCACCACACCGTAGCAGGTCGATCATCGCGGACAATGCCGAGACCCTTGGCAGTCCAAAATGCAAGGCCATCAGAATTGGATGGGGCAACACCTGCATGAACACCGCTTGCGCCTTGGTCTTTGAGGTTATCAAGAAACAGCGACAACAACCTTGTTCCGACACCCTTGCCTTGGGTGCGGGGCAGCACGTTCATGTGAATATGAGCGGGAAAATCTAAAAGGAGGTCTGGGCTGGCTTTAACCGGGTGATGGATAAACTGCACACGTTGGTCATCCAAGAATCCAGCAGCAAATTGCGTGTTCGCAAAGGGATAGCGGGAACGCAACTGAGGCCACCACTCCGCCTCCAGTGCTGTTTCAAACGCAGCTGTATCAGCTGCCCCGACCACATAGCCGCAAATGCCTTCGTCATCCTCGGCAACATACCCAAACCCGCCTGAAACACTGACATAGGGGAGCGCATAAATCTGCGCCAACAAGGTCGTGTCCTGATAAAGGGCGGTTGCGTCTTTGCCAGCGTCACCGGTCTTCAAACACACGTTAGCCAAGCCGCTTTCGTCCCCGGCCTCAACTGGACGCAATTTCATCATCAAATTCTCTGAACTTCGAACTCAGGACTTACATCCGATCACGCAAGCCATACCACCAGTAGGCGAGCTGAAGATAGGCCAAACGAAGTGGCGGAAAGGGAAACCGACGAAAGGGAGCGCGCATGACTGCAGGGACCTCCGAGGAAGTGAGGTGTCCGCAGGCCAGATCCGCAACCTTTTCGCCAGACAAGGATGCCATGGCGATACCACTGCCGTGCCAAGCCATCGCTGTATAGACACCCTCAGATTCGGGGATCTCGCCAACAAAGGGTGTCAGGTTCCAGGAAAGGCAGACGTGACCGTACCAGGAATGTTCGCTTTCGACATGCCGCCACGCGGGGAACATCCGGTCGAAGTCTTTGCGCCCGGTGGCCTTCATGGCCTCAAGGGAGCCGGGCGTTTCCACCAAGCCTCCACGCGTTCCAAACAGGAAGCGCCTATCCGGCATCAGCCTGAAATAATGCAAGAGTATTCGCGTGTCTGCCGCCATCAGGTCCGAGGTCCAGCCTTGATCAGCCAACTCCGTGTCGGTCAAAGGCCGTGTGACATGCACCGACGACATAACCGGCAAGGTCCGCCCATAGAGCCATTTGGGAAGGCTCTCATCACGGTATCCATTGCCCGCTAAAATCACCTTGTTGGCGGTCACTGTTCCTCGGTCTGTCTGCAAACGCCATTTCGCACCCTCACGGCTGAGCTTCTTCACGGGAGACGTTCCAAATATCCGAACCCCGGCCTCTCGCGCCTTTTGCGCAAGCGCCAACACATACTTCATCGGGTTCAGTGCAAATCCATGAGCGACATGAAACCCACCATGAAACTCGGGCCCTGACAGTCCCTCGTCCTGCAAATCTGATTTGGACAATACGCGCGCAGAAAGCCCGAAGGTTGTTTTTAAATAAGCAGCTTCTTCCGCAAAACTGTCGAGCTCTCGCGGCCGATGGGCAAGGATGACTTCTCCATCAGAGTGGCGGTCTGCATCCACTCCCCAATTGTCCAGGCGCGCCCGGACGGTCTCGATCGATTCACATTGATAGCGAACGAAGGCTTTTGCTTCTTCCAGACCGTAATGCCGGACAAGGTCGGCTTCCGATTTCTTCGTGCCTCCAAAACAGCAAAACCCACCATTTCTGCCCGACGCGCCCCATCCGACATGCTTTGCTTCCAATATGGCGACAGAATGCCCCTGCTCTGCCAGACGCAAGGCTGCGCTTAATCCCGTATACCCTGCCCCGACAATAGCGAACTCCACAGACACATCGTCCTGAAGCATCGGGTCCTGCGGCAGATGATCGACGCTTGCCTCCCAGTAGCTACCAATTTTGTGGTGAGTGTTTTCCATGCTCAAATTCCAAGCCGATCCCGCATGGCAAACCAGGTCATGGCCAACACCAACAAAGGATACCGGAGCCGAACACCGCCGGGAAAAGCCGGTAGATTGATCTTTTCAAACACATCAAATCGGCTGGCAGTTCCATCAACGGCCTCCGCACAGATTTGCCCGGCCAGCGTTGCCATGGCCACACCATGACCGGAATAGCCGGATGCGGAAAGGATATTGGGGGTAAGCCTTGCAAAATAGGGCATGCGCTTTGTGGTGATGGCAAGAGTTCCGCCCCACCCATATTCGATCTTTACATCCTTCAATTGAGGGAAGATCTCCAACATGGGCTTGCGCACGAAGGATTTGATGTCCGCGGGAAAGTTGTACTTGTAGGTTTCTCCGCCGCCAAACAGCAGGCGACGATCCGCAGACATCCGAAAATAATTGATCACAAACTTCGTATCGGCCACTGCCCGCCCTTTGGCGATCAACTTCTTGGCTTCGCTTTCCGAAAAAGGTTCGGTCGCAATGATGTAGTTGTTAATCGGCATGATGTGACGCGCAGTCGTGGGGTCCAGCTCTCCCAGATATCCATTGCAGCCGAGCACAACATGCTTTGCTCTCACAGGTCCAGTTTCCAAATGCACTGTCACTGTGTCTCCAGGGTCAATCCGGGTCACACGCGAGGTTTCAAAAAGCTTGGTGCCGGCAGCTTCAGCTGCACTCGCAAGGCCCAGCGCGAAATTCAGCGGGTGTAGATGTCCCCCGCCGTGGTTCAAAGCACCTGCGAAATAAGCAGGACTATCGACATAATCACGGATTTTTGCCCCATCCAGAAACTCAATCTGATCATAGCCATAGGTGTCGCGATAATGATCCAAGTCTTCTTTTAGTTCGTCGACCCAGTCCTTGCGATGCACCGCCTCGATCAGACCAGGAGTGAAATCACACTTGATCTGATGGGTTTTGATCAAAGCGTGCAGCAACTCCATGGATTGTAGCGAAAGATCCCACAGCGCTTTTGCATGAGCCGCGCCGTGTCGCTTTTCAAGAGTTGTCTGACCGACGCGCTGTCCGGGGCTCACTTGTCCGCCGTTTCGCCCAGATGCTCCCCAACCGACGCGGTTGGCTTCCAGAAGAACCACATCATAGCCCCGCTCAGCCAAGTGAAGCGCAGTCGAAAGCCCAGTGTAGCCCCCACCGACCACGCACACATCGCAAGAAACGTCACCCGCCAGCTGCGGATAATTCGTTTTGACATTTGCCGTTGCCGCATAAAAGGAGGTTGCGTGCTGGCCAGGGACATCGTTGGCGGTAAGAAGGTCGGGGCTGAAAGTCATGCAGGTCTGTCAATCTGTCAGGCAGCGGGTATTTTGTGATCACATTTGAACAAATTCAACAGTCCGACGGCGCGCTTTTAAAGGCAAGCGTAATTTTTACAGGTAGCAGAAGGTAGAGTGGACCGCGTCTGGAAAAAGGCCTAGAAACTTGAAGTGTTGTGGTATTTTAGAATTTGTCTGCACTCAGGAGAATTGCGTGTTTGCTCCAGAACCTCATCCCTTCTTCGACCCACTTTGGCGGCGTATTGCGCTGATCACTCTTTGTGTTATTTGGGCAGGTGTTGAGTTCTATCACCAAAAAATGGTGTGGGGCGCACTGGTCCTGGCCATCACGGCTCAAGCTACCTGGTCCTATTTGTTGAAATACAAGCGGACGGACGAAGCTTCGGCAGACAAATCTGAAGGCTAATGCCTTTTTACCGCATGATCAGCCAACAAGGGACAGTGCCGGGCGCATTGGACGTGCATTGGTGATCTTGCGAATTTCCTCAACGGGCATCGGCCTCCCGAACAGATACCCCTGAGCTTCACCACATCCTTCGCTCGCCAGAAACTGAAGTTGCTCTTCAGTCTCAACTCCTTCTGCCAGAACCGGGATATCGAGGCTCTCTGCGAGAATAATCGTTGAGCGAATAATGGCTGCAGAATGCTTGTTTTTGCCAAGGTCTTTCACGAACTCGCGGTCGATCTTGATTTTGTCGAACGGGAACATTTGAAGGGTGGCCAGAGACGAATAACCGGTCCCGAAGTCATCCATCGCAATTCCGACTCCAAGGCTCTTGAGATCCTGGATTACCTGCATGGCGTGGTTCCGATCATCCAGCAGACCGCTCTCCGTGATTTCCAGTTCCAACCGTGCAGGATCAAGGCCACTGCTGCGAAGAACCCGTGCCACGATATCGGCAAACCCGTCCTTTGAGAGCTGAACCGAGGAAACGTTCACAGCAATCTTGAGCGGCATATCCCAACTCGCTGCCTCTTTACATGCCGTATGCAGGATCCACGGACCAAAGGCATTGATAAGCCCCGTTTCCTCTGCAATCGGGATAAACTTGTAAGGTGGCACCATTCCGAGTTTGTCATGCTTCCATCGCAGCAGAACTTCGGCACCGGTCACTTCGCGCGTATTGACGTTGTTCTGAATCTGGTAATACAGCTCCAATTCACCGCGCTCTTCTGCGTGACTGAGATCGATACTCAGCGCACCTCTTTCCTTGGCGGTTTTTCCCAGACTTTCCTTGAATGGAGCAACCGTTCCCGGACCGCTGCGGCAGGCATGCTTCATTGCCTGTTCAGCTTTGTCGATCAGCTCTCCGGCTTCCCGTGCATTGGAGGGAAAAAACGCATATCCGAAGGCAGCTCGCACGGGCAGAACGCCACCGCCCCACCTAAACGATGTTCCCAACACTGCTTCGATGCGTGCGCACAGCGCATTCACTTCCCGCTTGTTGTAAACATCGCTCGCCAGAACAAGAAACTCACAGTCTCCCACACGGCCAAGGCTTTCATTTTCGCCAAGGCAGCCAGACACCAGCTTTGCCACATGCCTCAGCATGCTGTCGGTTGCCTTTTGGCCGTGAGCGTCCCGAATATCGAGAAACCGATCCAAAGAGAACGAAATCACTGCAGCTGCGGAAGGACTGGAGGTCGCCCTCTGCAATACACTAGCCACAGCTGAATTCATGCCCGACCGGTTCAGCAATCCAGTCAGCGCATCATGTTCAAAAATCCGGTGTATCCGGCCGTCGGTCGCTTCCTCTGTCTTGGCATCAATCATGTAAGCCATGAAAACGGACAAGAACAACAAGGCCATCACGAGAAGGACAGCAATTGCCAGCACTCCCTTTGAATCAAATGCAATGGGTTCAGCACCATTCCCCGAAGGAATTATCGCCGTCCCGGTCATCGACACGAAATGGATGGATGTGACACAAAGCACAAAAAGGATCACCGCAACATGCCCGCAAAAACGGGAGCATTGTTTTGAGATGCGGTTGAGCATCAGCGCTGAGAAAAGCCCACCAAGCAAAACGGAAGCGATCACATAGTTTGGCTCGACAATGACACGACCAGAAACCTCCATGGCTGCCAGTCCGACGTAATGCATCGTGGACGCAGAAAGACCCACAATTGCGCCACCCGCCTCGATAGACAATGGCTTGTCTGTGATGTCGGAAATCAAAAAACCGAGGCAAACACCGGCGATGACTACAACCAGCGACAAAACCGTCAAGCCAAGGCTGTATCCATGAATAAGATCGCTCTCGTAGGCCAGCATTGAGAGAAAGTGGGTTGTCCAGATTGTCCCGCCACCGATGAGGCCTGCCATCACAACCCACAGGAGTTTTACGGTCCCCACAGAACGTCGCACACGGGCATAGAGTCGCAAGGTGAAATAGCCACCGGTCGTCAAAACCAGCACAGCCAATGCCAAGTAAAACGGGTCGTGTTCATACGCGATGCATGACAGAACGCTTAGCATTCATTCTTCCCGATCAGAACGGCTGACTTCGCCGTTACCTCAATAGGTTGGACCTTTTGTTCACGGCAAAGCGGCATAAGCAAAGACCCTTATGCAACCAGCCACAAACACAACCATTGATAGGTACTACATACAAATGAACACTTAACTTACCAAAGGGAAGAATACTCCAGGAATGCAAAACGATTCATTTACTCAAATTAACAGAAACATCTCAAAGGACATATCAAGATTTGAGTGAGGCTTACTATTTTTAACAAACAGGATCACTTAGGAATTGGAAATATAAATAGGGTTAGCACCCCTGCGCTTATAGGGGATGCAAACATCATCAGATGTCTGATCGCAGTCGATAGCCCGGAGCATAAACCAGTCTGACATGCGTGATCGGCAGATCTCCTGTCCAGGTGATCCGCTCCAGAGCAAACAAGGCGCCACCAGCGACCGTATCCAAAACGGCTGCAAGCTCGTCCGTTGCATTCACCGCAAACAAAGAGAGATCCCCATGGCTGTAAGGCGCGTTGTGGACGAGCCATTCATTGGCGCTGATCGTATCAAACGCCATGTCCCGAGCCTCTGGAGCCGCATCCAGATTGATGTGACGCTCTTCATAAGCAAAGGGGCGATCATCAGCGAAATGAACTGTCTTTAAGAACAGCACATTATCTGAAAGCGCAACCTGAAAGGCCCCGTGCAACATTGGCGGAAGCGGACGTAACTCGCGAAACACAAGACTGTGCCGATAAGAACGCCCAAGCGCCTCAACCTCTTCACGGATGACGGGGATCGTTAGCGTCGCCTTTTGCGGTGGATTAAGCGCGACACGGGTGCCTGCACGGCGCTTACGGATGACCAGCCCGCTTTCCGCCAGATCGCGTAGAGCCCGATTGACCGTTGTTCTTGCACAGCCAAACTCTTCGGCAAGATCTGCCTCGTGCGGGATCTGTTCGCCCGGCTGCCATTCGCGCTCGTGGATCCGCCGCAGCAATTCCTCGCGAATACCGGTCCAGGAATTGGTTTCCACCAAAGACACTCGTGCCTTGCCTCTCTTTACAACCGCTCGCGTAGAGCCTTCATGGTCACCCGGTAACGGTTGCGGATTTCCGCTCCGCGTACATGCCGTCCCCCTGTTACCACATGTCGGCCTGCAGACCAGACATCCACCACCATGCGATCATCACCGGTAAAGACGAAGGCATCGAGAACGTCATCACCGATACGGCCCTCCAGATCAATGGCATTCCCATCAAGGGCAACCAGATCAGCGAACTGGCCTTCTGAAATTGCGCCCGATTTTCGCCCAGTAGCTTGTGCGCCACCAGCGACAACAGAATCGAATAGCACCCGACCCGTTGACTTGATCTCCGTTGCGACGGAAGCCCTGCACTTGTCACGTAGGCGCTGGGAATATTCCAGCGTTCTGAGTTCTTCCGACAGGGATATGCGAATGTTGGAATCCGACCCGATTCCGAACCGGCCTCCGTTGTCCAGATACCGCACCCCATCAAAGATGCCATCGCCAAGGCTGGACTCGGTGATTGGGCAGAGCCCGACAACGGCTCCCGTTTGCGCAAGTTCCACAGTCTCTCGCGGTGTCATCTGCGTACAGTGGATCAGGCACCAGCGCTCATTCACATCATGATTTTCCAGCAGCCACTCCACCGGACGTTGATTCAAACTCGCAAGAACCTCGTCGACTTCCGCAACCTGTTCGGCCAAGTGCATATGAATGGGGCCGTTTCCAGCATAATCCACAACCTGACTTAAATCTTCAGCTGAAACCGCGCGCAAAGAATGAGGCGCGACACCAAGCACAGCATCTTCCGCCAATGCTTGAAGAGCCTTGCCTGCTTCCTGATGAAGTTTGGCGAAGCGGTCGAAATCATTGCCAAAACGAATCTGCCCTTGCGTTAACGGACGACCATCAAGGCCACCATATTGATAGAAGACAGGCAGAAGTGTCAGGCCAATGCCAGTGGTTTGTGCTGCAGCTACAATTCGCGCGGACAATTCCCCAAGAGACGCATAAGGCACACCGCCCGGCTGATGATGCAAGTAGTGAAACTCGGCCACAGCAGAATATCCGGCTTCCAACATTTCCATCTGTACAAAAGCCGCAATCGCCTCGACATCTTCCGGCCTCAAGACATCCAGAAAGCGGAACATGATTTGCCGCCAGGTCCAGAACGTATCGCGTGGTTCGGGCCCTCTGCGTTCGCTCATGCCTGCCATGGCTCGTTGAAACGCGTGGCTGTGCAGGTTGCTTGGGGATGGCAACAAAACCGCAATTGCGTGGCCCGCCGGTTCAGCATTCGATTCAACGCGGGTAATCCGGCCATCCGCAGAAAACTCGACCACAACATTTCGCGCCCACCCATCGGGCAAGAGGGCCTGTTCCGCGAAAAGCGTGGTTTGCGTTGCAGCAGACATGGGCGTTCTTCCCTCGTTGACACATTAATATGTGCATGCATATTATCCTTTATCGCAATCTAATCAAGTTTGGAGTTCACCGTTGTCCCGACGTCTGCTGACCAACGCCTCCATTGTCACATTTGCTGAAACCAGCGCGCCCTATGGAATGATCGAAAACGGTTCTCTTGCGCTGGATGGAGAGACCATCGTCTGGGTCGGCAAGGCAGCTGACACTCCGCAGGAGTTCGCTTCACTGACAGCAGAAGACCTCGGCGGGCGGCTTGTGACCCCCGGCCTGATCGACTGTCACACCCATGTGGTTTTTGGTGGCAATCGCGCGCGCGAATTTGAAATGCGGCTGGAAGGCGCATCGTATGAGGAAGTCGCCCGTGCAGGCGGCGGCATCATCTCCACTGTCTCGGCAACCCGGAGCGCTTCGGAAGACGAGCTGCTTGCATCAGCACTGACCCGGGTGGATGCGCTGATCGCCGAAGGTGTCACGGCCCTCGAAATCAAGTCCGGCTATGGCCTTGACCACGACACCGAGCTCCGCATGCTGCGCGTGGCACGAAGGATTGCCGAAGCAAGGTCGATCCGTGTTCAGACTACATTCCTCGGCGCCCATGCAATTCCCCCGGAATACAAAGACCGGGCGGACGCCTATCTCGACGAAATCTGCCTGCCGACACTCGAAGCTGCCCACAAGGAAGGCCTTGTGGATGCGGTTGACGGGTTTTGTGAAGGCATTGCCTTCTCCCCCGATCAAATGACCCGTGTATTCGACAAGGCATCCGACTTGGGCCTGCCGATCAAGCTTCATGCCGAACAATTGTCCAACCTTGGCGGAGCAGCGCTTGCTGCCTCCCGCAAGGCACTTTCAGCCGATCATCTGGAATATCTCGATGAGACCGGCGTCAAGGCGATGGCGGACAATAACACCGTCGCCGTTCTCCTGCCCGGTGCCTTCTACACGCTCCGCGAGACGCAATATCCGCCACTGAACCTGTTGCGTCAGCACAAGGTGCCGATTGCCCTCGCCACCGACTGCAATCCCGGCTCCTCTCCACTCGCTTCCCTGCTTTTGACCATGAACATGGGATGCACGCTGTTCCGCATGACGCCGGAAGAAGCGCTCGCCGGTGTGACGCGGGAAGCAGCCCGTGCCCTCGGACTGATCGACGTTGGCACTATCGAGGCTGGAAAACGCGCAGACCTTGCAGTCTGGAACGTCTCTCACCCGGCTGAACTTTCTTATCGCCTCGGCTTCAACGCCCTCGAAAAACGTATTTTTGGAGGCTCCAGATGAGCACCCTCACCCTTGTCCCCGGAACAGTCACTCTCGGGGATCTCGAACGCATCTATCGCAAGCAATCACCTGTCCAGATCGACCGTTCCGCAAAGGCGGCCATTGATCTTGCGGCGGAACGGGTTGCGGAAGCCGCTCGCGGTGAAACCGCCGTCTATGGCGTGAATACGGGCTTCGGCAAGCTTGCCAGCGTCAAGATCGCCTCAGAGAAAACCGCGACCTTGCAGCGCAATCTCATTCTCTCCCATTGCTGCGGCGTGGGCGAGTCCATGGACCGGGCCACCACGCGCCTCATGATGGTTCTAAAACTGCTTTCCCTCGGACGCGGCGCGTCAGGCGTTCGCTTCAAAGTTCTGGAGCTGATCGACGACTGCCTTGAAAAGAACGTGACGCCGGTCATTCCCTCGCAAGGCTCCGTCGGCGCGTCAGGAGATCTCGCGCCCCTTGCCCACATGACAGCCGTGCTGATCGGCGAAGGCGAAGCCGAGTTTGAAGGCGTTCGTATGCCCGGCGGTGAAGCCTTGGCCAAGGCAGGACTGACCCCGGTGGTTCTCGGCCCCAAGGAAGGTCTAGGCCTCATCAACGGCACGCAGTTCTCGACCGCTTGCGCCCTCACCGGCCTCTTCGATGCTTGGCGTCTTGCCGAGGCAACCATGGTGACAGCCAGCCTTTCGACGGACGCGATCATGGGTTCGACGGCCCCGCTCCTACCGGAAATCCACGCCCTTCGCGGCCACCGTGGCCAGATTGAAGTAGCCAAGTCCATGCGGGACATCATGGAAGGCTCGGAAATTCGCGAAAGCCACCGCGAGGGCGACACCCGCGTTCAGGACCCCTACTGCATTCGCTGCCAGCCGCAAGTGGCTGGAGCCTGCGTTGACCTCCTGCGCATGGCTGCAACAACGCTCGAAATCGAGGCCAACGCCGCCACCGACAATCCGCTGGTTCTCGTGGATGAAGGCCGCATCGTTTCCGGCGGCAATTTCCACGCCGAACCGGTCGCCTTTGCCGCAGACCAGATCGCCCTCGCCATTGCCGAAATCGGTGCCATTTCCCAGCGCCGGATAGCTCTGATGGTCGACCCGACCCTGTCCTTCGATTTGCCGCCTTTTCTGGCGCAAGACCCAGGTCTTAACTCCGGCATGATGATCGCAGAGGTGACCACGGCGGCCCTGATGAGCGAGAACAAGCATCTCGCCAATCCATGCTCGACGGATTCAACCCCGACCAGCGCCAATCAGGAAGACCATGTGTCCATGGCAGCCCATGGCGCACGGCGTCTGGAGCGCATGAACAAGAACCTCTCCCATATTCTGGGCGTCGAACTCCTCTGCGCTGCAGAGGGCGTGGAGCATCGCGCACCGCTCAAAACCAGCGCACCGTTGCAGGCCGTTATTGCGACCCTTCGCGAGACCGTCGATCCGCTAACCGAAGACCGCTACATGGCGCCGGATCTCGAAGTTGCGGCCACTCTCGTCCGCTCCCGCAAGATCGTCTCCAAAGTGTCCGCCGATCTGATGATCAAACTGGGGGACAGCCATGAAGCCTGTTGAGGTTACCCGTGGCGACAGCCCGATTGTGCTCGGCGTTCCCCATTCAGGAACCTTCGTGCCGAACGGCATCTGGGCGAAGCTGAATGACAATGGGAAACTGCTCGCCGACACAGACTGGCATGTAGATCGGCTTTATTCGGATCTGCTGCCGGGAGCCACCATGGTGCGGGCAAATTTCCATCGCTATGTGATCGACGCCAATCGCGATCCCGAAGGGGTGAGCCTTTATCCGGGTCAGAATACAACGACGCTCTGCCCGACAACCGACTTTGACGGGCTGGCCATCTATCACGATGGCGAGGAGCCAGATGCAGAGGAAATCGAAAGCCGTCGATTGGCGTGGCATGCGCCCTATCACGCCGCGCTGGAAGCTGAACTGGGCCGCGTTCGCGAACAGAATGGCGTTGCCCTTCTCTATGACTGCCATTCCATCCGCTCTGTCGTGCCTTACCTTTTCGAGGGCATCTTGCCGGACTTCAACACCGGAACCAACAACGGCACAACTTGCGACAAGCAGATCGAGACGGCAGTGGTCGACGTGACCGAGGCTGCTGAAGGCTACAGTTCTGTCCTCAATGGTCGTTTCAAGGGCGGCTGGACCACGCGCCACTACGGCAAACCAGAGACCGGAACGCACGCTATCCAGATGGAACTGGCCCAGTCCACACATCTGGAAAGCCAGTCTCCCCCATTTTCCTATGACGAAGAGAAGGCCGCGAAATTGCGCCAGCATCTCGCCAACATCCTCACCAATCTCAACAAACTCGCTGCAGCGCTCCCGCGCTAGACCGACAGACCAAGGATCCAACCATGGTAGACCGCCGCCATAACGCACGAGACGTTTTTCCGCCAACCGGCACAGAACTCAACACCAAGTCCTGGCTGGCCGAAGCACCGTTGCGCATGCTGATGAACAACCTGCATCCGGATGTAGCTGAAAACCCGCATGAACTGGTCGTCTACGGCGGCATTGGCCGCGCAGCCCGCACTTGGGAGGACTTCGATCGCATCGTCGCGGCACTGAAAGAGCTTAACGAAGACGAAACCTTGATGGTTCAGTCCGGCAAACCAGTCGGCGTCTTCAAGACCCACCAGGATGCCCCGCGCGTTTTGATCGCCAACTCAAATCTGGTGCCGAACTGGGCGAACTGGGACCATTTCCATGAGCTCGATAAAAAGGGTCTGGCCATGTACGGCCAGATGACTGCCGGGTCGTGGATCTATATCGGCACACAGGGCATTGTTCAGGGCACTTATGAAACCTTCATGGAAGCTGGCCGCCAGCATTACGAAGGCAATCTGAAGGGCCGCTGGATCCTGACCGGTGGCCTTGGCGGCATGGGCGGTGCCCAGCCTCTGGCGGCTGTCATGGCTGGCGCATGTTGCCTTGCTGTTGAATGCGACGAAAAGAGCGCCGACTTCCGACTGCGCACCCGCTATGTGGATGAAAAAACCCATTCCCTCGACGAGGCCCTGGCATTGATTAATCAATGGACCAAGGCCAGTGAAGCCAAGTCCGTCGCCCTGATCGGCAACGCAGCCGAAATCTTCGCTGAACTCGTCAAACGCGGCGTGAAGCCGGATATCGTCACCGATCAAACGTCCGCCCATGACCCGGTCAACGGTTATCTGCCAATTGGCTGGTCGGTTGCCGAATGGCGCGCCAAGGCTGAAACTGATCCGAAAGTGGTCGAAAAGGCTGCCCGCGCCTCAATGAAGGTTCATGTTCAGGCGATGGTCGATTTCTGGAACGCAGGCGTTCCAACCCTCGACTATGGCAACAACATCCGTCAGGTCGCGTTGGAAGAAGGCTTGGAAAACGCCTTTGCCTTCCCCGGGTTTGTTCCAGCCTATATCCGCCCACTGTTCTGCCGCGGCATTGGTCCGTTCCGCTGGTGCGCGCTCTCCGGTGACCCGGAGGATATCTACAAGACAGACGCCAAGGTAAAGGAACTCATTCCCGACGACCAGCACCTGCACAACTGGCTGGATATGGCCCGCGAGCGCATTTCCTTTCAGGGGCTCCCGGCCCGAATTTGCTGGCTTGGCCTTGGCCAGCGTCACCGCCTCGGCCTTGCGTTCAATGAAATGGTCAAGAACGGCGAACTGAAAGCACCGATCGTGATCGGCCGCGACCATCTGGACAGCGGCTCCGTTGCCTCGCCAAACCGCGAGACGGAAGCAATGAAAGACGGATCAGATGCCGTTTCCGACTGGCCGCTGCTGAACGCCCTACTCAACACCGCCTCCGGCGCGACTTGGGTCTCGCTCCATCATGGTGGCGGCGTCGGCATGGGCTTCTCGCAGCATTCCGGCATGGTGATCTGTTGTGATGGCACCGACGATGCGGCCCGCCGCGTCGAGCGTGTTCTGTGGAATGACCCGGCAACGGGCGTGATGCGCCATGCCGATGCAGGCTACGACATCGCCCTCGAGTGTGCCCGCGAGCAGGGCCTGAAATTGCCGGGCATCCTTGGAAACTGAGTATCTTCTTGAAATAAAATGGGAGGTTGAAATGAAAAGACGTGATTTTCTGAAAGCTGGTGCCATTGGTGCAGCAGCGACCACTTTGGCGGCTCCTGCAATCGCGCAGGACATTCGTCAGTGGAAGATGGCCACCGCATGGCCGAAGAACCTGCCAGGACCTGGTGTTGCAGCTCAAATGTTGGCAGACCGGATCTCGGTTCTGTCTGGTGGTCGCATTGAGGTAAAACTCTTTGCAGCTGGCGAAATCGTTCCCGGCAACGGTGTCTTTGATGCGGTGGGTCAGGGAACGGCCGATCTCTATCACGCCGTTCCGGCCTATTGGGGCTCCAAATCCAAAGGCATCTTGCTGTTCGGTTCACAGCCCTTTGGTCTGACAGCACCGGAACAAGCTGGCTGGCTGATCCATGGCGGTGGTCAGGCGCTTTATGATGAGATCTATGCGCGCTTCAACCTGAAGCCATTCCTTTGCGGCAACTCCGGTCCGCAATGGGCTGGTTGGTTCCGCGACGAGATCAACTCGGTCGACGACCTCAAGGGCCTGAAGTTCCGCTCAACGGGGCTTGCGTCGGAAATGTGTGCCAAGCTTGGCATGGCGGTTCAGGCCATGAGTGGCCCGGCCATGTTCCAGGCCTTGCAGTCCGGCGCTCTGGATGCGGGCGAGTTCATTGGTCCGTGGACCGATAGCGCTCTCGGCTACTACCAGATTGCCAAGAACTACTACTGGCCGGGTGTTGGGGAACCTTCTTCTGCAGAAGAATGCGCCGTCAATCTCGACACGTTCAACGCTCTTCCGGACGACCTGAAGGCAGCTGTCACGCAGGCTTGCGCCAGCCTCTACAATGATGTGTTGGCCGAGTACAACACCAAACACGCTCAGGCTCTGAACCAGCTGGTTTCCGAGCACGACGTCAAAGTTCGCAAGCTCCCGGACGACGTGATCGTGGCCATGGGCAATGCCGCTGGCGAAGTGATCGCAGATCTCAAGTCCGATGAGGACGAGCTGGTCGGCCGGATCACAGACAGCTTCCTTGCCTATCGCAAGCTGATGAAGGACTACATGCCCTATGCCGACAATGGACAGATGAACGCCCGTTTGCTCGACTACAAATACGACTGATTGATCGCTCACGCCAAAGCAAGGGTCGGTGCAGCGCGCTGACCCTTTCGCTGTTTCTTCTGAGAAAGCCTATTTGCGATGGAAAAACTGGCCGACGCGCTGGAGCGCATCAATCGGATCATCGGGCACGGACTATGCTGGGCCGCTCTGGCCATGCTGCTTCTGCAGTTTGTCATTGTGCTGTTGCGCTATGTCTTCGGCTACAGCTTTATTTTCCTCGATGAAGGCGTTCTCTACTTCCACGCGGCCATTTTCATGCTGGGAGCCGGATACACGTTTTTGGTCAACGGCCATGTTCGGGTCGACATCTTCTATTCCGGCATGACACCCCGCAAACAGGCACTTGTCGACATCTTCGGACACCTGTTTCTGCTGGCCCCGGCCCTCCTCGTACTGATCTGGTATTCGTGGCCATCTGTGCGTGGCAGTTGGGCCATTTTGGAAGGGCCGATTTCGGTTGGCGGCATTCCGGCCTCCTTCCTGCTGAAAAGCCTCATTCCGGCCTATTGCGTCCTGCTGCTTGTTCAGGGACTTGCCGCCGTGCTCCGTGACATTCTCCGCCTGAAGGAGACAAAGGCATGACCTTGCCCCTCGATCTCCTCATGTTCGGCGCGCTGGTCGCCTTCATCCTTCTTGGCTACCCGGTTGCCTTCACCATTGCAGGCGTCGCCACCGGCTTTGCCATTCTCGGCTTTGCGCTCGGACAATTCGACCTGCAATTCATGGGCGCCATGGGCCAACGCTTTTTCGGCGTGTTGACCAACCCGGTCCTGACCGCAATTCCCCTATTTGTCCTGATGGGGGTCATCCTGGAAAAAAGCCGGATCGCCGAAGACCTGCTCGAAACGATGGGACGCCTCTTTGGTCGCATGAACGGTGGACTTGGCGTCTCCGTGGTGCTGGTCGGCGCGCTTCTGGCTGCCTCCACCGGCATTGTCGGAGCAACGGTCGTCGCGATGGGCCTGATTGCCCTGCCAACCATGCTGCGCAATGGCTATGACCCGAAGCTGGCCTCCGGCATGGTCTGCACGGCAGGCACGCTCGGCCAGATCATCCCGCCATCCACCCTGCTAATCATCCTGGCGGACGTCATGTCCAACGCCTTCCAGCAGGCGCAATATGCGCAAGGCAAATTCTCCATCGAAACCATTTCGGTTGGGCAGACCTTTGCAGCCGCGATGGTGCCCGGACTGCTGCTGGTTCTAATCTACTGCCTCTACATTCTTGGCCGCGCCTGGATCTCTCCCTCGGTTGCTCCGGCAATGACCGAGCAGGTCGAAAAACCAACCTTTCAGGAAATTGTCAGCGCAGTCATCCCGCCGATCCTGTTGATTATTGCCGTTCTCGGCTCGATCCTCGGCGGCATTGCCTCGCCGAATGAAGCTGCTTCCGTTGGCGCAATCGGAGCCATCCTTCTTGCCGGTCGCCGACTTGGCGTCTCCACGAAGATCATCATTCTGGCGACCGCAGCGCTTCTCATCCTTGCTATTGCCGCAACGCTTATGCCCGTGCGCCTGCAGCGTTCGGATGTCACGGCTGGCGGCTACATACTGGCGGTGCTCTATGCCGGTTTGGCGCTGTTCGCGCTTGGCGTCGTGCTGCGCATTCTTCTGGTGGCCATCAAGGACGGCCTCTTGAAGGCGGCTCTTCTGTCGACCATGACGGTCACCTCGATGATCTTCGCAACGATCCTCATGGCCAGCTTCTTCAGTCTCGTTTTTGTTGGCCTTGGCGGCGAGGATCGGGTTCATGAAATCCTGAAGGAAATGCCGGGCGGAGCAACAGGTGCGCTGATCTTCGCGATGCTGTTCGTCTTCGTTCTCGGCTTCTTCCTCGACTTCGTCGAAATCTCGGTGATCTTGCTGCCCGTCCTGATCCCGCCCCTCATCCTGATGGGCATTGACCCGATTTGGCTGACGGTGCTTATTGCCATCAACCTGCAGACATCGTTCTTGACGCCTCCCTTTGGTTTCTCGCTGTTTTATTTGCGCGGTGCCGCCCCGAAGGAAATCACCACCGGTCAGATCTATCGAGGGGTGGTTCCGTTTATCGTTCTGCAAATTGCGGCCGTTACGATCCTATGGCTCTTCCCGACAATCGCCACCTGGCTGCCACGCTGGCTTTACTGAGCCGGGTAGAAAACAATCTGCCAATGCAAAAAGCCGCCCCATGACAGGGCGGCTTTTCCGTTTCAACACATAAACCGAAGCTTATTTGAACTTCTTGATCTCGCCGGTCTTCAGGCGAGACAAGTAGCTGTCGAGCTCTGCCTTCACCACTGGCATCAGGAAGTAGAGGCCGATGATGTTGACGACCGCCATTGCGAAGATCGCAGCATCGGAGAAGTCAATAACCGGACCAAGGCTGGCAGCAGCGCCGATGACAACAAAGATGCAGAAGATGATCTTGAACACCAGTTCCTTCGTCTTGCCCTCACCGAACAGGAAGGTCCAGGCTTTGAGGCCGTAGTAGGACCAGCTGATCATGGTTGAGAAGGCAAACAGAACAACCGCAATGGCCAGAATGTACTTGAACCAACCGAAGGAAGACGAGAACGCAGCGGATGTCAGAGCAACACCTGTGTTGCCATCAACTGTTTGAATAACAGTGCTGCCTTCGCTGAGCAGATAGGAACCGGTAGCCGGATCGCTGATCAGCTGACCGGTAATGATGATCACAAGAGCCGTCATGGTGCAGATGACAACCGTATCGATGAACGGCTCAAGCAGGGAAACGAACCCTTCCGTGATCGGCTCTTTCGTCCGAACGGCGGAGTGTGCAATCGCTGCAGAACCAACACCAGCTTCGTTGGAGAATGCTGCCCGTTTGAAACCCTGGATCAGCGCGCCGACCATACCACCAGCAACACCAAGGCCTGTGAAAGCACCAGCAAAGATCTGACCGAAGGCCCAACCGATCTTGTCAGCATTCATCAGCAGGATGACCAGAGCCGTCAGGACATAAAGCACACCCATGAACGGAACGACTTTTTCCGTAACACTTGCAATGGACTTCAAACCACCAACAATCACCGCAAACACGATTCCGGCGAAGATTACACCCGTAATCCAGCCCGGGTAGTCGCCAACCACATTGCTGATCTGAGCGTGGGCCTGGTTCGCTTGGAACATGTTGCCGCCACCAAGAGCGCCAAGAATACAGAAAATGGAGAACAATACGGCAAGGATCTTTCCAGCCGGAAGCCCGCGCTCTTCAAAGCCTTTGGTCAGGTAGTACATCGGACCACCGGAGACCGTACCGTCTTCATACTCGTTCCGGTATTTCACGCCGAGCGTACACTCTGTGAACTTGGACGCCATGCCCATAAGGCCGGCCAAGATCATCCAGAAAGTTGCGCCCGGACCGCCAATGCTGACCGCAACGGCCACACCGGCGATGTTTCCAAGACCAACCGTACCTGAAAGCGCAGTTGCAAGCGCCTGAAAGTGGCTGACTTCACCCGCATCATTCGGATCAGAGTAATCACCCTTCACAAGCGAGATGGAATGCGGAAATGCACGGAACTGAATGAAGCCGAAATAAAGAGTGAACACGGTTGCCGCGATCACCAACCAGGCGACGATCCAGGGAAAGGACGTACCGGGAAACGAGCTAAAAATAAAACTGACAAACCAACCGGTAGAGCTGGCAAACAGGCTGTTGACTGTTTCATCGACGGATTGGGCCATCGCCGGTGCAGACGCAACCAGCATGCCCGTTGCGGCCAGAGCCGCAGCATGGAACTTTTTCATTTTTGTGTCGCTTCTGGAACGTTACGGAACGATGGTGACGGGAACGGATGCGGCTTGAGCAAGGCTGCCGGCAACCGATCCAAATAGGCGGGATGACAGTTGTGAGTGTCCATTTCGGCCAATCACGATCTGGTCCACGCCCTCATCGGTGGCGATCATGTTGAGAGTTTCAGCAATGTGGCCGTATTTCAGAACACATTTTGCTGTCACGCCTTCTTCTTCCAACTTGCCCATAACCGGCTTGATCACTGCGGATTCAGCCCGTTCCAGCTCTTCAGTACGACGCTTGTGACGTTCTTCAATTTCCGTTGGCGTCAGGAATGAATAGGGCGACCATTCCAGAACATGAGCAATCACAAGCTCCGCTCCACTTGCCTTGGCAAGCGTGACCGCAAACTCAAGCGCTCCCCCCGCACTGTCACTGCCATCGTAGCCGACGGCTATCTTCTTTGACATTTTGTACTCCCCTGTCATGCGGCATTTTGCCGTAGAGAAAACTTACCCTGATAATTAAAAGAAAGCTTCCCTATTTTCAGCCATATTCGAATAGTTTATGAATATTTATCGAAAAATGACGCAAAGTTCGGAAATTTTCCTATGGATAGCCTCGATTTAAAAATTCTTGATGCACTTCAAAATGACAGTCGAATTTCGATGGCAAAGCTCTCCGAACAGGTCGGACTGTCCTTGTCGGCCTGCCACCGTAGGGTCAAAATTCTCGAGGCCAATGGAATTATTTCCGGTTACACCGTGCGCTTGGATCGCAACGCGCTGAACTTGGAAATTCAGGTTTTTATCGAGGTGAAACTGACCAGCCAGCGCAAAGACGACATCAATGCGTTTGAACGCGCAATCGCGTTCATGCCAGAGGTTCTGGAGTGCCATCTGATATCAGGTGAGTTTGATTACCTCATTCGGCTGATCACCAAAAACACCGCCGCCTATGAAGAACTTTACCGGAACAGGCTATCCCAAATTCCATCCGTCTCAAAGATGAAAACCCTCCTGAGCCTCAGCACAGTGAAGGAATTCAAAGGCCTACATCTGGATTCCTAGTTTAATCCGGATGTCCCTGTTCTTTTTGGCGCGATTGTTCAAGACCACGCAACAGCCAGCTCCTACCTCTTTGCGAAAGAGGACAGGAGAATAGTCATGTCATTTGTTCTAAACGGTGAAAAACACAGCATCCCCGCTGAGTGGGCCGATGAGCCCCTGCTTCATTTTTTACGAGAGCACCACGGATTGGTCGGCGCCAAGTTTGGCTGCGGACGCGGTGAATGCGGCGCCTGCACGGTGATTATCGACGGTGTAGCGATGCGGTCTTGCATAACCAGTGCCGCAGATGTCGAAGACAGCGAGGTTCGCACGATTGAAGGCTTGGCAGACAGAGAAACACTCCACCCGGTGCAATCAGCCTGGCTGGAAGAAGCCGTGCCGCAATGTGGCTATTGCCAAGCTGGGCAAATCATGTCCGCTGTCGCCCTTTTAGAAGAAAATCCAGCTCCGAGTGACGACGACATATCCGCAGCAATGGACGGCAACCTTTGCCGCTGTGGAACTTATCAGCGCATTCGCAAAGCCATTCAACGCGCAGCGGAGGCCTCCGTATGAAACGCAGAACCTTTCTGAAAGTTACTGGCGGGAGCTTGGTTGCCTTGTTCGGCACAGGCGCAGCTGTCTGGTCGCAAATGCCGGTTCTACCGACACGACCTGCTCCTGATGTCCAAGCCGCTGCGGGCTGGATTTCCCACAATGACGGAAAATACATCCTAACCCTTCCCCGCATCGAAATGGGACAAAACATAACCACAAGTCTGAAGCAAATCGCCTGTACGGAGCTAGGAGCTGATTGGAATGCGGTTGAGGTCAAACTGCATGACACATCCATGCAAAAGGTTCGTTCGACGGTGGGTAGTGAGTCCATTCAATACTTTGCCGAACCGTTGGCGCAAGCCTGCGCGGCCTTACGAGACGCTTTGACCAACGGCAAAACTGTTAGCGATGGCGAAAGGGTCGACCCTCGCCCGATCGATGAACTCAGGTCGTTTAAAAAAGGTGCATTAGGCCGCCAAAGCCCTGAACTCGTCCACGGACGAGAGATCGTTACGGGCAAACCACTTTATGCCGCCGATATCCATCGTCCGGGCTTGGTTTACGGACGCGTTCTTCGCGCTCCCAGTTCCAGCGAGGTGACGTCCAAGCCCAAAAGCTGGAACATAAACGCCGCCCGCGCGGTACCAGGCTTTCTTGGAGTTATTGAGGACTGTGGTCCTGCGATCGGAAAAGCAACAGGCCTTGGAATTGTTGCCAGTCGCCCCGGTGCATTGAGCCTAATTGCGGACGCCCTTGATATTGAATGGGATGTAGGCAGCCTTCCTCCCCAAACAGACATTCAAGCCTTGATTGACGTCGATAAGCACCTGAATAGTGGCCCCTTACCACACACTGCTCTGGAAGGTGTGCCGGAAGATGGCGTCTGGGATATCGACTTACGGGTTGATCTGCCCTTTGCTTCCCATGGACAAATTGAGCCAAGAGCTGCCGTTGCCGAATGGAAAGAAGGACAATTGAAGGTCTGGGCCGGCGCGCAGGACGCATTTTTCCATCGGGATTTTCTGGCAGATCATTTTGGGGTGTCTCAAGGAGACGTAACCGTTCAAAGTTGCCGGATCGGCGGTGCGTTTGGTGGCAAGGTTCCCTGTTCTGCTGAAGCTGAAGCGGCGGCTCTCGCGAGAGCTGTTCAAAGACCGGTCAAAGTTCAGTGGACCCGGGAACAGGAACTCACCCAAGCTTATCATCGCCCGCCTTCCTCTCACCGGGTAAAAGCTCGGCTCGAGAAGGGGCGGGTATCGGATTGGGACCACCAACAAGTCTCCAGCCACGTCATATTCACGCCCTTCGCCATTCCCAAATGGCTACAAAGCGGAACGGACCTTGCCGTCGGCGACCCCGGCACAGCACGCGGCATGGAAACCGCCTATCAATTTGCTCGGTCGCGGGCGCAATATCAGCTTGAACGCCTCTCCGTTCATACGGGCGCCTGGCGTGGACTTGGTGCTGGTCCAAATATGTTGACCGCCGAAACAGCAATGGACGAAGCGGCGCGAATTGCAGGCATAGACCCACTCGATTTCCGTCTGGTCCATATTTCCGATCCACGTTTGAAAACCGTTTTGGAGCGTGTCGGCTCGATATCAAATTGGCAAGGATCAGCCGTGCGTAAGGAAGGCGGAAAACGGTATGGCCGAGGCATCGCGTGCGGCATCTATAAACAGGTGAGTTATGCCGCAACCGTCGCGGACATCATCTTGGATGATGAAGGGGAAATCACAATCACGCATATGTGGTGTACCCACGATTGTGGGCGGGTGTTCAACGCCGATCAGGTTAAGGCGCAGTGCGAGGGTAACCTTGCCTGGAGCATAGGAATGGTCCTTTGTGCAGGACTGCCGGTTAAAGACGGACGGGTCGTCGCAGAAGGCTTCTTTCACAGCCCCGTTCCCATCATGAGTCAGTTTCCCGAAATGACAATTGATCTCATTGAGAGTTCAGAAAAACCGGTTGGAGCGGGTGAAACCGCAATGATTTCCGGGCCAGCTGCAATTGCCAATGCGGTTCGCAGCGCAACAGGTATACGCGCCAGCCGTTTTCCTCTGGAACCAAAAGAGCTGGCACTATGACGACAGACTTTCAAAATTCCAGCGGAGCCAAAATCAATTCATCATACATGCTGCAATTCAGCAGGGAGTGGCTGAAGCAACCATTCCGCACGGGCGCAATCACCCCCTCAAGCAAAAACTTGGCTCACGCGATCACAAAGGGCCTCACAAAGAAAAATGGTCCAATTCTGGAACTTGGCGCTGGTACAGGGGTATTCACCAGCGCGCTTATTGCAAATGGAGTTCGCCCTCAGGACATTACGGCTGTTGAAGCCAACGGCCGATTTGCGGATCTACTGAAGGAAGAGTTTCCCACGCTCGGACTTACTCATGGAAACGCAGCGAGAGTTCACAAGCTGACAAATCGGACCTATGGGGCAGCAATCTGCGGTCTGCCCTTGCTTTCAATGCCAAATGCGGTGGTACTGAAAATATTGAAGAACAGTTTTAACCTTCTGAAGCCAAACGCAGAACTTCGGCTCTTCACCTATGGATGCAGATGCCCGGTTCCAAGAACCATTCGAACACGCCTCTCCCTTTCCACACATCGTGTCGCGTTCGTATCTTTGAACTTCCCTCCGGCCTCGGTCTATACCTTGACCCAAAAGGATTGCGCCGGGTGAAACACAAACCGGAAATAGAAGACTTCGCATCTGCCACGATGATGAGGATCATCAAATGCGGGCTTGCTAGGCAAGGAATTGAATTGATGGTCCCAGCAGCAAGGGGACCTCACGTTCCAAGATCAGCGAAACAGTCTGCTCTCGAATTTGTCGTACAGGCCCACGGACCACTGACAGTGTTGCGCATTGGCGAAGGAATTGACGACCTTCCCGTAGAACCCGTAGCCCTTGCTCTTTTAAAAGCATCATCCCTTAAAGACCTGCTGGAACGTTGGTTTCGCCTCAGCCGGTTCAGTCATTCAAGACATGAAGTCAGATTTGCGGAAGACGCCCCTCACACATTCAAACTGCAGCACAGAAACAAGGTGGGCGGGCCTCGCCCATCAACAATCGAAACCCTTTTAATTCTTGGTGTGATCACATGCCTCGCTGAAAAGATCACAAGAGGCTCAGTCAACCTTGTGACAGAAACGGGTCTTCTTTCGCGTACCAATGGTGTCTGGAAACTCGATTATCGAGACGACGCTGCTCTCGGCTCGGTTACCATGACAAGTGAGAAGGCTGTTTTTGAAGAGTCAGAACCGGAAGGAAACGACTTTTTGGATGCGCCCAACGCCCTGCGTCATCGCATCAAGAAGGACCCGGTTAAAAAATGGACTTTGGAAGAAGTTGCCCGTCTTGAAGGCATTTCAACGAGATCTCTGCAACGAAAGCTGAAAGAACACGGGACATCCTTCTCACAGCTGCTAACTGCTGCGCGCTTAGAAACATCCGCTGAAATGCTCTGCAATCGAAGTGGCCCTGGCTTAGCAGAAATCGGGTTTTTGGCCGGATTTGCTGACCAGCCCCACTTTACACGCACTTTTACAAGGTCCGTCGGCACAACGCCCAGCGCCTACCGCTCTGATTTCGCAAACTAAAAACCCGCGCTTTTCAGTCGCGCGACTAACGCAAGACCACCGCACAGACGGAAAACTAAGAGAAATAGAAGATAATGGTGGGCCCGGAGGGAGAAGACCAAACAAACTAATAAATAATATTTATCAATAACTTATGTGGTTCGTGGGGTAGGTACTTGTAGTAAACTAACTTGCTAGTCCCGCCGCTTACCAAGCCCTTCCGGGCCATGAGCATCAATGCCCAAGGCGCCAAAATCATCGTAATCGTCAAACTCAGCAATATGCTTGAGATCACGATCCCTACACTCCTCCGCACCAAGAGTAATTAGGTTTACTTAGCCTAAACAGTCATATAGCTGCAGGCAGTCTTTCGATACTACCGATGGTATTTCCAAAGAACCGCGCCAACAGGGCGCTTTAACGAGTACCCACACCGACAAAGAGATGTTCTCCAAAATGGAGACGATCACAACGTTTCTACTCAGCTTGTAATCTAGGCTTTAGGTTACTGGATCAAAGCGAACAGAAGGACTTTTTTAGGCTCCGCTCCGTCCCGATAATTTGACTATCATGTCATTGCCAACTTATCTTCCATCGTCTTGCGCATGACAAACTTCTGGGCTTTGCCGGTTACCGTCATTGGGAACTCGCTCACCACACGGACATACCGCGGAACCTTGTAATAGGCGATCTGTCCCTTGCAAAAGTCCTTGACGTCCTCCTCTCCAAGTTCGACACCCGGCGGCAGCGTAATCCAGGCGCACACTTCCTCTCCGTACCGTTCGTCCGGAACCCCAAAGACCTGAACCTCAGAAATCTTGGGATGGGTGATCAGAAACTCTTCGATCTCACGTGGATAGATATTTTCACCACCCCGTATGATCATATCCTTCACGCGCCCGACGATGGAACAAAACCCCTCATCGTCAAAGTGCGCCAAATCGCCGGTCTTCATCCAGCCGTCGTGAATGCTATCAGCCGTTTTGTCATGATCTTCCCAGTAGCCCTTCATCACTGAGTACCCGCGAGTACACAACTCCCCCGAGATTCCAACGGGAACGATCTGCCCCTCGGTGTCAACGATCTTCACTTCAAGATGCGGATGAATGCGGCCGACGGTTTCGCACCTTTTGTCGAGTGGATCATGTGTAAAACTCTGGAAGGAAACAGGGGAGGTTTCCGTCATACCGTAGCAAATTGTCACGTCTTGCATGTTCAACTGCGACTGGACTTTTCGCATCACCTCGACAGGGCATGGCGCCCCTGCCATGATGCCGGTGCGAAGAGCGGACAGATTGCGCGGTTTGTTTTCAAGATCCTGCAGCATGGCAACAAACATGGTCGGTACGCCATACACCGCCGTACAGCGCTCCTTGTCCAGAACATCCAGCGTCCGGACCGGATCAAATGCCTCACCGGGAAAGATCATTGCAGCGCCCTTGCTGACACAGCCAAGCACACCCATCACCATGCCGAAACAGTGGTATAGCGGCACCGGAATCGCCAGCCGGTCGTTTTCCGCAAAATCGATACGATCCGTCACAAACCGGGCGTTATTGACAATGTTGTAATGCGAAAGCGTCGCTCCCTTGGGCTTGCCGGTCGTGCCGGAAGTGAACTGGATGTTGATCGCATCATCCGGCGAGAGCGTCTTGTCGATGGCCGAAATACGCAACAGTTGGGCAGGCCCTCCAAGGCGGCGCAGATCATCAAAGGCATACATGCCCTGAACCGCCGGCGCGCCCATGACCGCGACGATCTTGAGATACGGAAGTTTGACCGCATTCAGCCTTCCCGGCTTTGCCGTTTCCAGCTCAGGCGCCAACGCCCGGATCATGCCCACATAGTCGGATGACTTGAAGGATGGCGCGAGTATAAGCGCGTTGCAGCTCACCTTGTTGAGCGCGTATTCGAGTTCAGAGAGGCGGTAAGCGGGATTGATGTTGACCAAGATGATGCCGATCCGCGCAGTCGCAAACTGGGTCAGTACCCACTCATAGCGGTTGGGCGACCAGATCCCGAGCCGGTCGCCTTTTTCGAGCCCAAGCGCCAGCAAACCAGCAGCCAACTCATCAACCTGACGGTCGAAATCATAATAGCTGAGGCGAACATCCTGTTCAGAGAACACCACCGCATCACGCGGGCCGAAGCGCGAAACGGTGTCGCGCAGCATTTGGGGAATGGTGACATAGGCAAGCTGCTCACGGGTGCTGCCACGAACGTAGGATTGCCCTTCGATCGGCGCACCAGCGTTTTCGTCTGTCTGGCGTTCCGTGCCGCCAATCGCCGAAATTCTTCCCGACAGGCTCTCATTCAGGATCGACATCTCCAAACCCTCCCTACATGGCGCGCCAGTCACCGCTTTGTTCAAAGGCATGCGCGGCCTGGTATATTTTCAACTCACCGTAATTGGGTCCGACCAGCATCAGACCAATGGGCAATCCTTCGCTCAATCCGCAAGGGAGGCTCATCGCTGGCAGGCCACCGTTGAAGGGCGCCGTGTTACCAACCATCTCAAACGCCTTTTGAACAAAGACACTGATCGAACAGTCGGCAGGTGGAATTTCCTGTGCTTTCATGGGCAGGGTGGGCAGCAGCAAAAGGTCATACTGCTTGAGGGCAGCCAGATACCGTTCATTGGCCTTGCGCATCAGGTTCTGTCCCTTGCCGTAAAAGCGGCCGCGATACTGCGATTGGAAATACTCGCCTGTGAACATGCAGACTTTCAATGAATGGCTCAGCTCATCCGCCCGTCTGCGCCACTGCGCCATGTGATCGACCATCGACGGCAGGAACAGACCCCTGTAATTGGTGCCGGACGAATTCCCGTGCATCATCCCGTCCACCAGGCCTTCCAGCGTGATGGCCGTCCAGGCGTCCATGGCCAAGTGATGTTCGGGGACTGAAATCTCTTCAACCCGAGCGCCGAGCTCGCGGAACCGATCCGCTGCAGCTCTCACCTTTTGATCGACATCGGGTTCGCTTTCAGGCCGATCAAATCCCTCCTTTAAAAGCCCAATCTTCAGGCCATGCGCCCCGCGCCCGAGCGCTTCGGTATAGCGGTATGTCTTTGGGCTGTATTGGCGTGGGTCCAGCCCATCCTCTCCCGCCAGAACCTCCAAAAGCAGCGCGTTATCGGCAACATTGTTGGTGACAGGGCCAACATGATCAATTGTCTGCTCGATGGGCATGACACCGGTATACGGCACCAGCCCATGTGTCGGCTTCATGCCATAGGCACCGCAATTGGACGAGGGAATACGGATTGATCCGCCCTGATCACCGGCGATCGCCATATCGACTTCCCCAGCTGCAACCAGAGCGGCCGAGCCGCCCGAAGACCCACCAGCCATGTAACCACGCTTCCACGGATTGTGGATCGGCCCTTTTGCTCCAGTATGCGAACCGCCGGACAGGCAGAAGTTTTCGCAATGCGCCTTGCCAACGATGGTCGCACCAGCATCCAGCATGCGGGTGACAATGGTTGCATCGATCTCGGGCGTGTAACCCTCCATGATCGACGACCCGTTCATCATGGGAACACCCGCAAGACAGACCGTATCCTTGAGGACGATCCGTTTGCCCCGCAAAGGCCCATCTGCTGCGCCGCGCACTTCTGTCTTCACATACCAGGCATTCAGCGGGTTTTCGGAGATATCCGGAAAGTATCCCGGCGATCTTGGATAGCGAACTTCGGGCAAGTAGTCCGGCATGGCGTCCAGGCGGTCATAGGCCTGCATATAGGGTTCCATCAAATCGCTGAACTCGGTGAGATCCTCATCTGATAGCGACATGCCAAACCGGATGGCCATGTCGCGCATTTGCGCCAGAGTTGGACGTCTGATGGTCATGCTGGTCACCGCTGAAGTTGAAGACTGTTCCTGACGGAAAGTAGGGGTGGATTGGGCCGCGCTGCCTACAGAATCCAAAGCGCCGCCTTGCACCTCGGCCCTAGGCAAAGAAACTGCTGGCGATTTCCGGTTCGGCCCGGCGCGCGTTGCGCGTGCTGCACCAAACCCGAGAAAGCTGTCGACCTTGGACTTGTCGGAAAGCTCAGCGCGGGTGAGCGAACCGGTAATCTGCCCCCGCTCCAGAATGAGGACCCGGTCGGAAAGGTCCGCAATCATGTCGAAGTTCTGCTCGACAAGGAGAATGGACAGTCCACGACGTTTTCGGATGTCGTGCAAGGTCTCCGACATCTCCTCGATGATCGAGGGCTGGATGCCTTCTGTCGGTTCGTCCAGAAGCAGGAATTCGGGATCGCCCATCAGGCATCGGGCCAAAGCAAGAAGCTGTTGCTCCCCCCCGGAAAGAGCTCCACCCTCCCTATCCAAAAGGCGGGTCAGGCGCGGAAAATCTGCCAGCACGGCATCGACAGTGTCATCGACAAGTCCGCCCGCATACTCCTGCCAGGCAAATGTCAGGTTCTCGCGCACACTCAGCTGCGGGAAGATACCCCGCCCTTGCGGCACGTAGCCAACCCCGCGCCGTGCCCGCTCATACGGCGTGGAATAGGTGATATCGTGTTCATGGAAACGGACGATCCCAGAGGTCGGCGCAATGAACCCCATGAGCGTCTTGAGCAAGGTTGTCTTGCCCATGCCATTGTGCCCGAGAATGCCGACGACTTCGTTTTCTAACACTTCGATATTGATACCATGCAAGATCGGCACCTTGCCGTAACCCGCACTGAGACCGCGCACTTCCAACACTTGGGATGCCGATGATCGGGACGCTGGAGCCGGAGATGTTGCTGCCACGCGGTTCATGCGTTTTTCCCCAGATAGACATTGCGAACGGTCGGATCAGCCATGACCCGATCGACGTAGTCTTCCATTAAGACGCTTCCCTGGTGAAAGACCGTGACGGTGGACGCGATGGAGCGAATGAACTGCATGTCATGTTCCACGATGATGATCGCGGCGGTGCGGTTCAGCTCATAGATGATGCCGGTCATGCGCTCCACATCCTCCGCGCTCATGCCAGCAGCGGGCTCGTCCAGAAGCACCAGCCAGGGATCGGTGACTGCAACGATGCCCAGTTCAACCCGCTGACGCTCGCCATGAGCCAGTTGACCGAGATCACGTCGAGAAAGGTCTCCAAGACCCAGCCGTTCAATAATGTCCCAGGTACGCTGGCTGGCTTCCCGGCTCGGCAGGAAACGTCTTGCCGCAAGCCAGATGTTTTCATGAACGCTGAGCCCATCCATGACGTTTGGAACTTGTGTCTTGATACCGACCCCCAGCGAGGCAACCTGATGGGGTCGCCAATCGGTCGTTTCCTGTCCGCGCATGTAGACATTTCCGCTGGTTGGTGTTTGCAACCCGGTCACACATTTAAAGAATGTCGACTTGCCCGCGCCATTTGGCCCGATCAGGCAGCGGAGCTCGCGGCGCCCCAGGCGAAAATCCACATTGTTGGCCGCAACCACCCCGCCGAAGCGCATTGTGAGACCGTGGGTTTCGAGAACCGTTTCAACCATGATTGACAGCTCCCCTGCCCGCCCGGTTTCGCCGCAGTGCCGCAGCTTTTCCTGCCCCCCGTCTGCCGAAAAGCATGGTCCAACCGGAAACAACGGCGGGAACGATTCCCTTTGGCAGGAAGAGCACGAACAAGACCAGGATCAGCCCCATGATCACCGTGTTGTCGACGAGGGTCTGCTGGCCCAGCAGAAACTTGAGGTAGGCAAGCGCCGCCGCACCGATGATCGGCCCGGAGCGCGTTCCAAGCCCGCCGGCAATACACCAGATAATGATTTCAGCGGACTGCCCAAGCGAAAACAGGCTCGGCGTCACGATTTCCGCCCAGTTTGCAAACAGAGCACCTGCAAGACCGGCAATGGCCGCGCCAAGGGCAAAAAGCAGCGTTTTGCGAGCGGAAACGTCATATCCCATCAACGCCATGCGGGTTTCATTCTCGCGGATCCCCACTGCTATGCGCCCAAAGGGCGATGCAAGCAGCCATGAGACCAAAAGCAGCACAACAACCAGAGCTGCGGCCGCAAAATAGTAGAGCCCATCCCCCCAGATATAGCTGTCGGGACTACCCGGCACATTGAGGGTCTGGAACCCCGGAATGCCGTTGAAGCCACCAAGCCGCGCCTTGCCCAATACAAATTGCGGCCCGGCGGTGGAATTGATGAACCGAAAGAGGATAAGCGTTACCACCAGCGTGATCACGCCCACATATACATCTCCAAGCCGTCCATAGAACATCATCGCCCCAAGCATCATCGCGAAGACAAATGGAACGACGATGGCCAACAGCATGGGCAAGGTGCTCTCACCGATATTGATGGCCGCGATGGCATAAGTGTAGGCACCTAACCCAAAGAATGCCGCCTGCCCGAAGCACAGGATACCGCCATATCCCCAGATGAGACCAAGGCTGAGTGCGAGCATGCCGTAGACGATCAAGACGGTCAGCGTGTAGGTGCTGATGACAAGCGGGGTGAGCCACACCAAAACGCCAGCTGTGACGAGAAGGGCAAACGCGTCCCTGCCAAACCGGTTCTGCATCAGACTTTTCCCTTGAAGAACCGACCCGTAATGCCTTGAGGCATCAGGCGCAGGAGAACGACAGCAGCAACAAGCAGGGCGATTTCACCGGCCATAGGCGAAATCGAGAAGGCAAAGACCTGTGAGGTGACGCCGAAAAGACCTGCACTGCTCGCAAGACCGGAGATAAGCGACGGCCCGCCCGCTATGACCGTGATGAACGCCTTGGCGATGTAAGCCCCGCCAGACGTTGGAACCAGTCCAACCAGCGGCGCAAGTACAGCGCCAGCGAGGCCGGACAGAGCAGCACCGCAGAAAAAAGTTGCCATATAGATCCGGCTAGGACTGTAGCCCAGCGCCGCAGACATGTCGGCCCGCTGCATGGCACCTCGGGCAATTAGCCCCAGACGTGTCAGCTTGAGCACAATGTAAAGACCGAGAACGAGCACCATCGCCACCAGGATGATGAAGAAATTGTACCCGTTGATTTGATAGGCGCCGACCGGAAAACCGGAGATCGGGGTGGAAATTCCGGTGGTCGTGTTGCCGAAGATCATCGTGGCAAGACCGATGAAAAGCAGGCTGATGCCCCAGGTGGCCAACATTGTGTCGACCAAGCGTCCATAAAGATGCCGGATGACCAGTCGCTCCACGACAAGCCCAATCAGGCCAACGGTAATGGGTGCGATCACCAGCATGGCGATAAAGACATTAATGCCCTGATTGACCGCTACAATTGTCGCATACCCCCCCAGCATCATGAATTCGCCATGCGCGAGGTTGATCACCTTCATCATTCCAAACACCACTGCCAGACCGGCGCTGATGAGAATGAGAGAGGCAATCGAATAGAGAATTTCGACCAGAATGACCGCAAAAAGGTCCATGCCACACATCCCGACTGTTGCAACCCAGAGCACAAGGCCCCGGGCCGTTTTGTTGGTGTCAGATCTGGATTTCGTACTGGGTGTTGTCGTCCGGGTTGGCACTGAGATCACAGACGGACTGTGTGTCGATCGGCTGGCGTTGCGTCAGCGTTTCGATGACCTTCATCTTTTGGTTCTCGAATTCCATGATGTGAACATCGAGCACCGCATGGTGTGTATTCGGATCAACTGCAATGCGCCCGGATGGTCCATCAATGGCGATACCGGATTCCATCGCCTCGATCAGCGCGCCCCGTTCGGTCGTCCCTGCCTTGCGAACAGCCTCGGCCCAGGTGTGTACCCCCTGGTAATTGGAGACCGCAATCTCGTGAATGGCGTTGGCATCGCCATACTCTTCTGCCCAACGCCCCTTGAAGTCGGCGTTTGCTGGTGTTTCAAGATCCTGGCTGTAATTGTAGGCAACCATGATGCCGTCACCTTCTTCTGCCGTCAGCACCTTGTGTTCGTTGCCCACACCGAGCGTCGTGGACGCTAGTGCGATCTTGTCCTTCATGCCGGCTGCCGCCCATTGGCGGAAAAAGGACAAATGTGCACCGCCGACCAACGGCGCAATGACGAGGTCTGGCGCAGCCGTTTGAACCTTGGCGATGGTGGCACCAAAATCGGAAACATCAAGCGGAAGGAAGTCCATGCCGACGACTTCGCCGCCATTGTCCGTGACGAATTTTTGGATCCAGCGGGCTGTTATCTGTCCGTAATTGTAATCGGCTGCGAGGATGTAAACCTTCTTGCCTGACTTGCCCATGGCGTAGGGGACCAGAGCTTCCACCTGTTGCGCCGGTGTGACGCCGTTGATGAAGATGTTCCGGTCACAGACACCTCCCTCATAGAGCACATTGTAAAAATACGGCGTCCTGGTCTTCCTCATGGTCTGACGGATGGCTTCGCGCGAGGCGGACAGAATGCCGCCATGCACCACATCAACCTTGTCCTGACGGGTCAGTTGCTGCCCATACTGGGTATAGAGAGCCATGTCCGACTGGGTGTCATAAGCGATCACTTCCAGCTGTTTGCCAAGCAAACCGCCAGCGGCATTGATCTCCTTCACTGCAAGGCGAAGAGCCATATCCATTGGCTTGCCGTAGGCATCAAAAATGCCGGAGGTGTCTAAAATGGAACCAACTTTGATCGTGTCTCCGGCGGCAAAAGCAGGTCTGACAAGTCCGGCCGCGGCCAGCGCTGAGGTACCGGCAAGGAGTTGCCGTCTATTGACTATCATGATGTGTCCTCCCGAAAAGTTTGGCTAAGGCAGGCTTTTGCGCCTACTCTTTGTCTTTTGGTTTCACGCGGTTGGCGTAGTCAGCCGTGCGTCCGGCCAAGTTGGCGTCGAACTCCACGCCGATCTGATCACCAAGCTGTTTCATTGCCGGCAAACGCACCGCCATACCCAATATCTGTTCCATCGCGGAGCCGAACGCGGACGAACTGGCATCGCCGCCCCCCTCTGATCCACCCAGTCCTCCAATGTGATTGATGCGAATGGAGTCGATCTTCTCGACCGGTTTCATCATCTGCCCCATGATCTCGGGCAGGCGTTCCAGTCGCGTTTTCTCCAAACGCATGCGGATAACCGGTTCGCTCAAGGTATTTTCCGCAGAATTGAGCGCCACGGTCCCAGCCGCTTCCGCCTCCATGCGGATACGAGCTGCTTCTGCCCCCGTGCGTGCGGCAGCAGCTTCCGCCTCAGCCTTGGCAAGCATCGTGTTCACTTCGGTGCGAACCTGCGCTTCCATCAGCTCATTTTCCTTCTGCTGACGCAATTGAGCCACTTCGCGTTCACGCTCGCTGACGGCAAGATCCTTCTGACGCTGCACTTCTTCTGCCGCGAGCAGAACCTGAGCGCGGGCGGCCTCTTCTTCCGCCCTTGCGGTCGCTTCTTCAGCACGCTTGTGGGCCAACGCCATGTCATTGGCGATCTTCAACTCTTCCAGAGACAGGATTGCGGCCATCTCGGTGCGACGCAGAGCCTCATCATTTGCAACCTGCGCAGTCTTGGCTTTCTGCTCTGCCTCGATCCGGCTGGTATCGCTCGCCAGCCGCGCAGCAATAGCCGCCTGCTCTGATCGTGACCGGGCGTCGGCATCAAGTGTTTCCAGATATTCCTGCTGAGCAATGCGGGCTTCACGCTCCTCCCGCTCCAGCTCCAGCTGCCGCTGCACTTGGGCAAGCTTGCTTTGCCGGACAGCAAGCTCGGTCTGGGTTTCGATTGCAACCCGCGTCTTGCGTTCTTCTGCAACCAGCTCAGCTAAACGGCGCATCCCCTGCGCATGGAACGCATTGTTTTCATTGACTTGGGCGAGGCTGCTTTGGTCGATGGAAAGGAGCGACGTGCTGATCAGTTCCAAGCCAAGCTTGCGTGCTTGCACTTCGACGGCGTCAGCGACATCGTGGGTAAACTCAGTTCGCTCAAGATGAATGTCGGTGAGCGAGCGATTGGCGGCAGCCACTTGCATGGCATCGACAAGCGTTCCCGCCAGCGCCTCCTCAACAGCCTCACCGCCTCGCGCAATTCGATGACCCAACGACTGCGCCGCCAACGCGACAGATTCGCCCGTTGGAGAAACCCGAAGCTCGAATTCCATTTCCACATCTGCGCGCAACTGGTCGCGCGTCATCAATGCGTCCTGCCCCTTGCGAACCGAGACAAATCGCACCGTGCCCATGGAAACTCTTTGCACCTGATGCAGAATGGGAAGAGCGAGGCAGGCTCCATCAAGCACCACTTTCCGCCCACCAAAACCTGTGCGGACCAGCGCACTATCGAGAGTGGATTTTGCGTAAAACCGCTGCAGGAACCACACGGCGATGGCTATTACGATCACCAAAACGATCAGGGACAAGACCCACGCCATAAACACCCCTCCCAAGCTGTATTAGCGGTCTTCACTACAGCTGTTGCCAGCCGCTCAAACCTTGGGAGATTTTAATTTCCAATTCAAGTAAATTATTTTCCTAGGACATTATTTTTGATAAAGCATTGTATTTATAGCTTTTTCAGAACCTCAAACTTCAAATCATCAGCTCGGGCGAGGTAAACAGGCCCACCACGCCCTTCAGCGCCATCGGCTTTGCGAACTGTCTTCCTTGGCAGGTCACGCAAGCGTTCAAAACTCAAATCCCGCCATTTTTCGTGTTTGTGCTGCATGAGGCCCGCAAGAAAATGGACCCCTTCATAGGTTGACTGACCCAGCGTATTCAGCACCGGTGCATGCTCGCCATGAATGGAATAATACACCTCTCTAAAAGCCGCATTTGCTTCGGTTTCAAGCGTTGCAAAATAGGAGGAAACCGAAAAGAGCCGCTGCACATTTCGAGGACCACTGGCGAGCAAGCCATTTTCTTCAATCGCACACGAAAGCCGGATCATGCGCTCATCCAGCCCCGCCCTGCCAAAGGCCCGGTTAAACGAAATGGCGTCCTGTCCCACCAGCGATAGAAGCACCGCATCGGCTTTTGATTCAGCCACCCGCTCCACCAGCCGGTCCATGTCTGCGCGGCCAAATGGGACATATTCTTCATGCCGGATCGCCACACCGAGATCTTTCAGGAAGTATTTCGCATGTGAGTTGAACGACCGGGGCCAGACATAATCGTTTCCAACAAGGGCCCACCCCTTCAACTGGTAGATGCCCTGAAGGGCGGACAATGACGGGGCCAGTTGTTTGTCGGGTGTATCCCCAATTGCAAAGATCCCGGGTGTTGTTTCCCCGCCTTCATAGAGAGGGGTGTAGATATAGGGAATGCGTTTGCGCACGACTTTGCTGAGGCGTTGACGGACCGCGCTGATATGCATCCCCACGATGGCATCAATTCCGCGGTTTTCAATCAGTCCGTTGACAACTTCCTCAACCAGGGCACACGTTTCAATGGCCGCGTCGATCATCACCATCTGTACCTGTTGCCCGCCAATTCCACCCTTTCGGTTGAGTTCGGCAACAGCTACCTGCGCACAAGAAATGCAAGAGGGAGCCCAGATCCCCGCAGATCCGCACATGGGGATCAAAAGTCCAATGCGAAATATGTTCGTGTCCCACGCCACCCCTTCACGGTGGATGTCGGACAATTCGGTCACAACGAGCAGATCTGTGGCGTCCCGGTACACGCGCGTCCTCCACCCGACCATTGGACATCCCTACAACGGAATTGAAATTATGTTCCTAGTCAACTAATTTCTGTGTAACCAGTTATTCCCGCGCCAACATTCATTTGGAACGTAAATGATCGAGTCCCATCTCGCCTATTCACTTTCAGCGGCCCATAAGTCGGTAAACCAGTCTCTGGCAAACCGAGCAAAAGTCCATGGCATTCAGATCGAAGCCTGGCGCGTCCTTGAAGCGCTGGACGCGGATGAAAAACTTACCATGGGCAATCTGGCCACAATTGTTCTGATGAACCCTTCCGCCCTGAGCAAGCTGGTAGACCGCATGGTCTCCGACGGCCTCGTTCATCGCAAGATCGCCCAAGAAGACCAACGACAAGTACATCTTCATTTGACCGCACTAGGTCAAAAACGGATGCTGCAAGTTCGGGAACAGGCGATGGAGCTGGATCAATCTATCCGTGAAATTTTGGGAGAAGACAAAACAGCCGCACTGCAAGACATGCTCGCGACACTAGCGCAGCATAAAGCCTGATAAGCAACCGAAATGCTTTCATATCCGTCAGCATTGCCGAATGAATGTTGCCTTTGGAAGAAAACCCAGATCTAGGGTCCAAGAGACCTGTGGAATGGAAGACAAAGGAGACAGAATGCCGCATTTCAAGCCAAAGGCTAACAGGGGCGCAGAGAATGGCGCTCCTGAAAAGCTGCTTACCTTCAGCCCAGAAATCTGGAATTCGTAGCAGCCTATTCGCTTTCGAATTTGACGGATAGAAGAGCGCCAAATTAGCCAGCGCTATAAACCGAAATCTCCAATCTAGACCATATCAATCTAATGCTTGGAGACGGATCGCATCAAATTACGGTTTTGAAATTTATGATCATTATCAAACACAGAAAGAGAGAAATGGCGGGCCCGGAGGGAAAAGACTACAGCCACATAAAACACATAAATTTCAATTAGATAACAATGCTGTAGGGTAGGATTTTAGAGTAGATCCAACTAAACACCAAGTGAAGGGCTCTGTTGCAAACTAGCGCGCGGGGCGCATGAGCCCTTCCGTTAGGCGCAATTATGCTGCGAGTTGGGCTTCAAGCATGGCAACCGCTTCGGCCATGACACATGGTCCGACACCGAAGGCG
>Ga0189285_100077_pt1 | contig 49580 bp, 36 predicted proteins | sample GEYOminimetaG_FD_130315 | JGI IMG/M metagenome (GOLD analysis project Ga0189285, IMG submission 130315) | Marine microbial communities from the Costa Rica Dome - GEYO mini metaG | ecosystem: Environmental > Aquatic > Marine > Oceanic > Photic zone | place: Costa Rica: the Eastern Pacific... | reverse complement strand
CCACGCTTCCTCCCCACGGTCGGTCACCCTTCCGCAGTTGCGCTTCACTTCGTTCGCTGTGGCCAGCTCACGGGAGGACTTGCACCTCCAGGAGTGCGCCCGTGCCGGGCGCACCAAAAAAGGGCCTCTGCGAAGAGGCCCTTTGCGCTTGTCAGCGGCTACTCACTGCTTACTTTCGGGCTTCGGCTGCCTTTTCCGCACCATCAAAATTCGCCTGAATCCGCTGTAACAGATAATCCCGGGCCGAAATTGGCGGGTATTTCTTTTCCGGTCCCTGAATGATCTGGTTCTTGTTCGCTTGGCAGAAGAACGCCATGCTGTAGCGGGGCCCGTTGTATTCGCCCGCTTTGGGCATCCTGACCCGGTGCAGGGTAGACTTCAGACGATCATCGCTCCAGCGCATCAACATGTCACCGATATTGCAGGTAATCCGTTCCTCTTTTGGCACCACACTGAACCACTCCCGATTATCTCCCTTGCCTTCGGCATCCTTGCCGGGGCTGACCTGCAAGCCACCTTGCCCCTCCTGCTGAAACACCATGGTAAGGCAATCAAAATCGGTATGCGCACCAGCACGCCAGATAGACTCATCAGGGCGGGCGTCCTCGGTCATAGGCAGGTAATGCAATAACCGGAGCGTACTTTGATAATCATCCTGGCTGCGATCATGGGCACGGGTAAAGAAGTCCCGCCCAAAGCCAAGGCGTTCCGCAAAACACGACAACACCTGCATACCTAATTGCCAGGCGCGATGCTCGAAATCCAGCATAACCCGGTTAAACTCGGGGACCACCGTCTGGTTGGGCCAAAGACCCTCCATATGGGGCAGGGTTATCTGAAATGACTCTTTATCATCCGCCGTTCCGGTGGACGGCCGTACCTGTGACTTGAACTCCCAACCAGCATTCAGACCTTTTTTCAGAGAATAAGGCTGCTTGCCTTCTTCCGGCAACGCAAAAAAGCGCTCGGACAAACTGAACGCCTGCCTGATCAAATCGAGTTGCAGCCCGTGGTTGGAAAGTTGGAAAAAGCCGACGTCCGTTGCCGCTTGCCAGAGTTGGTCAGTGATCTCTTCCCGTCGGCGCTCGAAGTCAGAAAGGTCTATGACAGGAATGTCACCTTCAACCTCGCGGCCCATACCGCCATAAGTGGTTTCCAGATTAAGTTCTTTCAAAGCGTATTTTTCTGCAGTTTGGGTCATTCTGCCTCCCGGCATATCGTCAATTGATGGAATATGGTCCGGAAACGAGCGGGGCGGAAACGCGGGAGGCAATGCCTGGCCATCGCCGCCAACCGCGCCTGCAGGCACTTCCGGTCGACGACTGAGCAATGACCTGAAATCGCCCTTCCGGCGATTCCTGACTGCTTCTACTCAGACTCGCAGGCGGTCCTTGTAAGAACCTTGCCTGTCATTCAGAAGAAAGCAGCATTTATGCCACACAGTTCAACTAAGGACCTCCTTTAAATTCAGGATCTTGGGCCCGCGGATAGAATTCAGATGAAGTTCAAACGGACCATTCGGGGGCAGTCTGCGAACGGAACGCACCGAAATGATGCTGAAATCGGGTCAAAGCGGACCGGGAATTCACTCTGACCAACCGGTCAGAAAATGGACGCAATCTTGCATAGCAAACCGGAGCAAGCATCATCCAAAAGATCAGAAGAGTAGAAGCGGTCAGAGGAGTGCGACACACCAGCAACACCTCGGGACATTGCTCTTGATTACCGAGAGGAGCAACCATTGGACTACCTTATCAAGAACGCAGTGGCAATCGCATCCCCCGAGTATCCGGATGCCCGGGATCTGCGTATCAGGAATGGATACATTGTCGAGCTGGGGGACGCTCTGGTCCCGACGCCGGAGAACCCGGAAACCGTTATTGATGCCTCAGGCTGCGTGGTCTGGCCAGGGTTGGTGAACACTCACCATCACCTTGCCCAGTCCATCATGAAAGGCGTACCGGAGGGCCTGAACCAGAACCTCGGATCGTGGCTCAGTAGCGTTCCCTATCGCTTCTGGCCAAAGGTCACGCCAGACCTGATGTACCATGCCGCCCGCCTTGGTCTGTATGAGCTGATCCGCTCCGGTACCACCGCTTGCGCAGATCACCATTACCTTTACCACAGCACGACCAGTCCTGAGCTGGAAGACGCCGTCTGGCAGGCAGCCGAAGAGCTCGGTATCCGAATGGTGCTTTGCCGGGGCAGTGCTACGGAAACGGGTTCCCATGAAGGCATGATCGAGCACGCGATCAAGCCGGAAACCATCGAGCAGATCATAGATCGTCTCGACGCTACCCGGAAAAAACACCATCAGACTGGCCGCGATGCCATGAAAAAGCTGGTTGTGGCGCCGACCAGCCTGATCCATTCCAGTTCGCCGGAGAGCCTGAAGGCCCAGGCGACGTGGGCACGGTCAAACGGACTGAAAATGAATTCTCACTTGCTCGAAGTGACGTTCGACGAGACCCAGGCCCGTCAAAAATATGGTCAGAGCGCAATTGATTATGCGGAATCGTGCGGCTGGCTGGGGAAGGACGTCTGGTACGCCCACCTGGTCCACAGCGATGATTATGCCATCGAACGCCTTGCCGCTACCCAGACTGGCATTGCACACTGCCCCACTTCCAACTGCCGTCTTGGCAGCGGCATCGCACCGGTCACCAGAATGGCTGAGGCGGGCGTCCCCATCTCTTTGGGAGTAGACGGCTCGGCGTCGGCCGAATCAGGGTCGATGTTACAGGAGCTGAATCTTACCTGGCTAATTCATCGGGCGAAAAACGGTCCTGGTGCCACAACACTGGAACAGGTTCTTGAGTGGGGGAGTCAGAGCGGCGCTGACATTCTGGGCTTGGAGAATAACGGCAGCCTGACCGTCGGAAAATGCGCGGATCTGGTCCTGTATGACATTGATAAGCCCCGCTTTGCCGGGGTGCACATGCCGCTGATGTCACCGCTGATGTGTGGTGAACCCGTACACGTCAGAGACAGTTTTATACAGGGCAGACGCATTGCCAGCGACGGATGCGTCGCTGGCCTGGATGAACAGGAGTTGACCCGCAACGTACAGAACAGCGTTGCCACACTTCTGGAAAACGCCTGAACAGGCGATGAAAAAACCGGCAGGCAATCCTGCCGGTTGTCTATCGGCAAACCAAACCGTTACTGGGGCAGCGTAGCGGTCATACCTTCCACGTACCAGTCCATACCTGCCAGCTCTTCCTTGGTCATCGACACGCCCTCAGGCACTCGAAGTTTGCCCGACTGATCTTTCAAGGGGCCGGTGAACGGATGGAACTCGCCCTTGTCGATCGACTCGATAACCGAATCCACTTTGGCTCGTTGCTCCTCGGTGAGACGATCCGAGATACCGACCACCTGGATTACGTCCTCAGAGATACCGCCCCAATAATCAGTCGGCTCCCAGGAACCGTCCATGACTGATTGTACGGTATCGATATAGTAAGGCGCCCAGTCGTTGACCACAGACAACAGATGCGCATCGCCTCCAAATTTCCGCATATCGGAGGCCTGACCGACACCCCAGTTGCCCCGCTTGTCTGCCGCAATTAACGGTGCCGGGCTATCTGTATGCTGAACAATCACGTCAGCACCTTGGTCCATCAGCGCATTGGCGGCATCCGCTTCTTTCGCCGGGTCGAACCAGGTGTTGACCCAAACGACCTTGAGCTCAATGTCCGGATTGACTTCCTTCGCACCAAGATACACAGCATTGATATCCCGAATGACTTCAGGAATCGGGAACGAGGCGATATATCCGAGGGTATCAGTTTCGGTCACGAGGCCTGCGGCCGTTCCGGTGGCATAACGACCCTCGTAGGTAACGGACAAATAGGTACCTAGGTTCTCACTGCGCTTATAGCCAGTGGCATGCAGAAAGGTAATGTCGGGGAACTGCTCTGCTACCCGAGCCGTCGGATTCATGAATCCGAAGGAGGTGGTGAAGATCACATCATTGCCGGCCTGAGCCAGTCGACGAATAGTGCGCTCCGCGTCAGCACCCTCATTCACGTTCTCCACATAGGTGGTATTCACCTTATCACCAAAGTGTTCTTCCAGGGCTAGACGCCCTAGATCATGCTGATAGCTCCAGCCGTGATCCCCGATCGGACCAACGTAGACGAAGCCAACCTTCATGGGGTCTTCTGCCATCGCGGACATGGACATACTTAGTGTGGCAGCAAGTACCAGGCTAGATTTTAGTTTCATGGATACTCTCCTGAGCGTTTCTCTCGTTTCGCGTTTTAGTTTGAATCGCTTACAACACGAATACAGCAAAAAGCTGGCCAACTGCTCAGGTTTTGTATGACTCTGTTTTAAATAGCCTTTATGGAAAATTTACCTTGCCTCTCGAACTACAAGGCACCAACTTGGACCAGTTTGCTCTGACTGCACCTCTTCGACTCGTGTACTTTCGCGAGCGTCAACTACAACTGAAAGTCTGACATGCTCTCGGATAGCAAATTCGAGGCGGGATTAACGGTATTCTTTGGTGCCGGCCGGGCAGTGTGATCCACCCATTGCAGGACGAACCAATGGCCAGTTTTGAGAATCTTGCAATCCCATTCTGTGTCCAAATTTTTGGTCTCATGTGGGTTTACTCGTTTAGGATCGGACCGATCGATTCAAACCAGTCTCCGACAAGGCAACACCTTAAACCGATTTAGAACGCGGCCTGCCACTTAACGCTGTCTACCGGGGTAAGTCCCGTCAGGTTGTATGTCTATCCAATACTAACTCGGAGCAAATTCTCCAGAATCACTTTAGGCTTTATCAGCGAACACCTACGAAACATGAGCTATCCTCTAGCTACAGCCTCCGTAGCCTAGGCGGTTAACTTGTTATGTTGAACACTGATCTGCCCTCAATAGTTGATAGCAATCCGACTGTGGAATCGCTACCGACTGTACTGGGACTTCCTAAAGACACCTTCGGCGACAGCGTCATCTTCATCAAAACCGTTCGCTCCGGAATATCTGGAACAGTGCTCAAAAAAGCACTGGAAGAGATTGGCAACGAGTACGCTTTTTCAAGAGCACTCCACACAGACCTTGCCGGCCTCGATTACTATTGTTCGGAAGAGGTGATCGACTCCCAAAAATCAGAAATTATTCTCGATACTGTTCTTGTTCTGAACAGCGTGCACCGAATCTGGGAATCAACAGAGCTAGCCAACGACTGGTTAGTATCAAAGGTACCTGCACTTGGCGGAGAAAAACCGGCGGACTTGTTCGACTCCTGGGAAGGCCGCCGGTGGGTCTTATCGGTGGCCGAAAAAATTGAGCGTGGGGAATTTAGTTAGAAAACCCACCGTCTGGATGTATACGTGCTGGCATGCTAAGGATGGCAGTATTAGGGCTTCTCCAAGCTGCTTACGATCTGCGCAATATTCCTTTCCAAAATGCCTAACCAGCGGCTCTCATACACCCACTTCCCGTGGTCACGTCGCTCTCCGATGCGTTGTTTGTAGCGGTTAGGGTGCCTGATGGTTTCGCCCACCGCATTCACTGATTTTAGGTGTGCTAAGTCCCAATGCACCCCGTTTTGCGAACACCGTTGCGCTACTGACCTGACGCTACTCGAAATTTGATCATTAAATCTAACGATTAAGGTACTCATCGATTTGCGATTCTTGATGTTGTCCACATCTATCTCAAAAATGGCCACTGGAACAGACTTATACTTAATAACCGCCACACAGCACTGGACGCCTCTCCCGTCCTCAGTCGTCACTTCTTTTTTATCGTTGCCTTTGGGCCCCGGGAGCAGAAAAACTATCTTTTTCTCGAAGCTGAAATTAGGACGCTGACATAGCTTTTCCACCACGTCATTGAAGGCCCTGAGCCTACTAGTTGAGTCAATTTCCCTGATCTCCTCTGAGGAAAGCTCAGAGTGATCACCGTTCCGGTTTATTCCGTAATCAAATTCCCTTCCTCTCCCAGATTCTCCCGCGTGGCCAGGGCTGGTCGTTAAAGGATTCGAGGCCGCCTTACCTTCTATTCGAGGTTTTACTCTATACCGCTTGCCATTTACCTGAACGCTCACCTTCAGGGTATCGTCGAATGAAAATACCAAACCTGAGTCAGACGACTGCTCCAACTGACTACCCAGTAACGGCTCAAGGTCCAAAACGAGTTCTGGGTCAACTTCACTCTGATCCGGGATGGTCGGTCTTTTACCGTTTTCGGGGGCCTTTCCCAGAGCCTCTTTGAAGTGTGGATGATCGACGACGATACGCTTTTCGTGGGCAAAAACCGGGTTATGAAGGCGCGTGATTTCCTCTATCGTGAAAATTTCACCAGACTCTCCCTTTTCGTAGAATCCAGCACCGGAAATACTCCACGCCTTCAGTAACGGCGGCGAGAAATTGAACGACCATACCTTGCAATCCGATTGCATCCAGCGGCTAAGAATCGACCCGAAGCTCTGGCGGGCACCCTCATCCAAAAACATCCAGGCAAAGTGAACTAAAGAAGATCTGGAGTGAAGGTTAGAAAGCGGAAAATCGGCGAGCTCCGACACTTTAATAATCGTTGCGTCTTCCGCATGATCAACCCACCCCAAACCGGATAAGCCATTGTGCCGAAAAGCCGTTCTCGATAAATGGAAATTGTGAAAGAACAAAGCTCTCGCCAATTCCAATTGTCGTACTTGAACGGTGAAACCGGCTTCAGTTCTGAAACAGAACCAATGTTCGTCACCAGAGGAATTATTTGGTTCAGGCTCTTCAACTACCGTGAATCCAATCTCCTCAAGGTCACGATTCGGAATTCTCTTGGTGTTCTCATATCGACTCCCGATTACCAGCATAGGTATCAGGTCGACAGGAACGAAGCTTTGCTCGTCTCCTTCGAACTGCACGTTTATATAGGGACGGGTTTTTACAAAAAGCCACTTTCCTTGGCGAATGCCATCAACTAACTGGAGCTTTTTGTCTGTCGGGAAAGTTCTCAAGAATCTGCCAGGTTGGGATCGCTTCCTCAAGGATCTGTCTACCAGCCTCTCGACACTTTCGGTTATCAAGTCCGGCAATTCGTTGAATTTCATGTATCGGAGTCAGCCATTCGTTGGTTCTCAATAGGCGGGCGAATATACATGCCAAACGTCTCGCTTGATACTCCTCGATAGTCTCCGCATAGCGAACAAAAAATTCCGCACAAAGAGGGAGCTTACTGACTTTCTTCTCTAATACCTTCCCACTTGGAACCTGCCTGCAATACCAGGTCTTTGATCTCCTCGGACCTTCCAGATGCTGCCATACCGGTCGAGTGGCCTCGAACAACTCCCTTATGATCATCCGGTCTCGTTCAATCCAATCAATTTTCGCACGCTTTTTTCGGTTTATTGGCAGCGGTTTATGAAGTGAAAGCCATTTAGTATCAAATCTATAAAGCCAGGAATAAACTCGTAGCCCATCCCTTTGTTGCCTGATCTCCCGTAAAGACCCATAGCGACTCTTTAGCTCTATCCAGCGAGCCCGATACTCATGGCACATCTGGTCTGCACGCGGCGAAAAATAGATCGCCCGCCTCTCCGGTTGTGTCGAAAACTGAGCCACCTCGTTTAACACGTGACCGACCGAGGGAAGATCATCGTACATCGCAAACCAACAGGCGAAATGCTGCAGGTACGAAAAAGGACGTCGATGTTTTCGGAACATCGAGACCAACCAGTTGTCACCGGTATGCAACGCAAGACCGCATCGCTCAAGCCACTCACGGCCCCAATAGTTTCGAACCCGAAAAGCTATTTCATCATGCCGCACGCCTTTTCCCTGGAGGAGATCTCGCTGTTTTGCCAAGGCCCGATAGAACCTCGTCCATTGATAGTTATTGGGGGGGGCGTTTGGATGAGCTTTAAGTAGCTCGGAAACAAGAGAAGATAACAACCAGGCTTTCCTCTCGCCGAGATCCGAAAGAGGGGGAATATGTCCCGTTACAGCTTGGGTTCCAACAAACCGATGTCGCCTCGTCGCTTGTAAAGAGACATGGGTATTAAACAGAAGGCACCCATGCTCAGGGCACACCTCCACGCCCGGGCATTGGAAGAGTCGCTGCCAGTACAGGTAGCCAAAGCTTTTTAGCTGACGTTGGCTACAGAGTGGACAAACTTTAAAGGTTGAGGGCCAAACAATATTGGAAGCAGCCAATCCAGTTCGAAGCATGCTGTGGTTCTTCGATTCATCACATAAGTCACGAACAAGGCGATCGTAGGCTTTGGCAGCTACAAAAGGACGAAAAAGCGGAAGAAGGGTATGGTTTTCTACAAGTTCACGAGACGAGATATCCCACAGGTGGCCAACGTGCGCAAGAAGCTTATTTACATGACCTTGAAGAACCGATGACGGGACGATTTTAGTGGAACCAAACAGAAGCTTCAGAACCACCTTATCGTCTTCCAGGCCCTGCCTTTGAGCAAACCTCGCAATGACGCTGCCTATTAATTCATCGTCGTGAGCCGGCGGAAACTGTATCAACATACCTAATCAATCGGGACTGAGATTGATTAAATAATAGTCAACCCAACAACTTTTGCTCGACCGTCACGGGCAATATCAAATCAGTGGACCGACCAGCCACTCCCAAAAGGCGGAAATCGTTTTGGCTATCGGTTGCTGGTTCAAGGTCCCTATCACTAGTGGTCATATCCCCATTAATTAGCCGGAAAGGTCGCAAAGCGAACGTTCAGATGGTGCGATAACGCCGGCGCACACTAAGCGTTCGGTGATCCCAAATTGATTCGATGACCACCATCGGGCCAATTAAACCCAGTCAGTAACTTGTAGGTACTCCTCGCACCTTTTGACTGAGAGCGGCTTAGCATATAGATAGCCTTGTCCCGCATCACAGCCAAGGATTCGGAGATGGTTTTCTTGCTCTTTGGTCTCAATTCCCTCGGCCAGTACATCGAGTCCTAGGCTATGTCCCATCTGAATAATCGCTTTGGCAATTGCTCCACTTTCCTGGTCGTTAGGTAAGCCCCGGGTGAATGACTGGTCACTGTGGCCATCACAGCTGGGCTGGGCGATTCTGTATCTCCTGCTCTACAGCAGAGCTTGTGGGAGGGCCAGAATCCCCCTGCAGCTGGATATGCTCAGTCACGAGGCTCGACACATAGAAATCTCAGAGATGAGAATGAGTTGCATCCCATCTCGCTTACACTTACCCGGAGAGAGCTTTAGATAGCTTGGCTTGCCGGGTGGGAAGATTGACCGTTTCAGCTGCGATCATCCGGTCTCCGGAAAAGAGCCAGAATTCACAGGCATTGTCACTCTCTGTGGGACGCCGCTGAATTCGGTCGTATCCAGTGGCGATTCCAATACACTGGACTTTCATGCCGTTGAGATCTGACCAAAAACGAGGAGGAGAGGCAGGCGGAGACGGTTTACCACAAATATGAGCCGCCGCAATTTGTGCTTGAAGCATGGCATTGTGAATAGTTTCTATTCGGATGGGTGTATTGGTGGAAACGTTGACGGCTTTAGCGCAATCTCCGATCGCAAATATGTCAGGGTCAGAGCTACGCATGCCGCTGTCTACTATAATACCACCGTCGCAATCCAGGTTTGCGTCTTGCGCAAGTTCAGCATTGGGGATGGCTCCTATACCGATAACAACGACGTCTGCGGGTTTCGTAGTGCCGTCGGACAAACGGATACCGGAAACTCGGTCTCCCTCAGTGAGAATCTGGTTGACGCTAGCATTGAAGTAGAACATTACGCCGGCGGAGGCCATGCGGTTTCTGACAAAATTACTTGTTAATGGTGACGCTACTCGACACATCGCTCGGCTGTTGGCCTCAAACACAGAGACTTGTTTTCCCTGTAGATTGGCAGCGGAGGCGACTTCAAGCCCGATAACACCCGCGCCGAGAATGGCCACCTTCTCGCATTCCGGGGCTAACAGGGCATTACGTAATGCGGCGGAGTGGTCAAGATTCCTGAGATAGAAAACATTTTTTGCGCTCTCACCAGGTAAATCAATAGGACGTGGCCTCGCTCCTGTTGCCAAAATCAGCGTGTCGTATTTAATTTTCCTGCCGCCTTGAATCACTACTTGCTTTGCCGATCGTTCAAGCGCTATTACTTTACCGCCTTGTTCAAATTCAACTTTGTTGTCCCGAAAGAAATTAGGAGAACGGATCGGAGTTGGCGAGGGCAACTCATCTGAGGTCAAATAGGCTTTGGACAACGGGGGACGCTGGTAAGGCAGCGTGTTTTCCTCGCCCAAAATGGTAATCGTTCCGTCGAATCCATTCTGGCGGAGAGCCTCTGCGGCGGTCAGGCTGGCTATTCCAGCGCCAATGATAACTATTTTTTGCATATTCGCTCGATTCCTCTTTTGTTTTTGTAGCACTATAAAAGTCCGCGCAGTCGAGCTTCAGTGACTGCCTGAACCCGGTTGGTTACTTTAAGTTCGCTGAAAATCTTCTTCATATGCCATTTGACGGTATCCTCCGTCACGAGAAGCCGTTCAGCGATCTCTCTGTTGGTCATTCCGTTGCTTACGCATTTCAACAGAGAAATCTGCTTTATCGTGATAGTTGAGTGGGCATTGCCGGGCACAGGTGGCACGCTGGAGTCTTCTATTCTGACATCGGGATCCTTCGTAGCTTTAGCTTCAGAGTCGTCTGGCAGATCGTTAAAAAGATCCTGAGCAAGGGGGCTAAGAGAAAGTAGCGCTTCTTTGATCCAGAGCCGTGTGAAGTGACAGTTCAAATGTTCCGAAAGTAGGTTTGCATCAAGAATCATGCGCTTCGCCGATTTTGATGAGCCGAGGGCAAACGCTGCCAGGGCCTGACAATAGTGGGCGGCGATCCTGGTTCTAGCGTCTGAAATTGCGCTGGCGCTTTGTAGTGCTTGTTTGGCATATTTTTCGGCGACACCAAACTGTTTCCCAAGCCGTAGTCTATACATTGAGGTTACCAGGGCCATACGTGCTTGAATGGCCTGGTTTTGATTTGGCAGGAACGTCAGCTCACATTCATCGGGGAGTATGGGTGGACCCAATTCCTCGTTGTTCAGGAGAGTAAACTCAGCTAACTGAACTTTAGTCAGGATATTTAGACGAGAGAGCTCTCGCTCGCAGGAGGCTAAGCGGGATTGTTCCAACAAGGCCATGGCTCTATCTCGGAACCCTTGGTGGTACAGAAAACGGCTGTAGGCCTGTGTACACCCCCACAGAATATCTGTAACGCCATAGTTCAAAGCGAAATCGAACGAAGCCTGTGCAGATTCCTGGGTAACCAGGTGATGGTTCTGTTCGTGCAGGATTTGTAACTCAAGGGTGCCAAACATTTTATTTAAAAAAGTTTTTGGCACCTGAATCTTTTCTGCTGTTTTATTCGCCTGGATCAACACACTCATTGCTCGGGCGATGTCACCCTTGAACAGTTCAGCCTGAATTTCTGCAGTTTTAAGCCAGATAAAAGCGTAATGTTGATTGGATGACTGGATGGCCACAGCCGCTCGATGGGACAATCGCTCCAACTCTTCAAAATGGCGTCCACTGGAGGCAATGAATGCCTGGCAAGTAAGTGCTGCGCCTTTGCCAACCATGTTACGGTCGCCAAAGGAGTCTATCCATTTTTGACAGAGAACCTGACTCTCCAGTAATTCATCCTGTGTAGCTTTGCCTATCGCATTAACCAATTCCCGCCATCCTTCCTCATCAAGATTGCCCACCCCCCTGGAGCTCGGATGAAGCGAACTAACCAGTATTTCCTCTGCTTGACGAGCTTGTTGGCTGAAATACAAAATCCACGCGTAACCTATGCTCAAGGCAGCGATTTTTTTTATCGTACGAGCCGGTACTTTTCCAAACCAGGTGCGAAGTACTTCGATTTCACCCTGCCTCAGAGCCACGTCCAGAATAATGCTGTCACTTACGACGCGAGCCCAACGATGGTCACTGGCTTCCAGAGCTGCATTGATTGAATGGAGGTACTCTCCCCTACGCCAATGCCAGAACGCGACCCGTTTCAGTACATACGAGCGACGTTCTCGTTGGGTGGTGTTAAATAAACTACGCAAATACTCTCGCAGCACAGGGTGCATATCCATACGATCACCAGAAGTTCCGGTGGGAGCTAAAAGAGCATAATGTTCGTTAAGAAACGTAATTTCCCGGTCGGCCTCTTCTGTCTTATAGACATAGCCATAGCATTCAGCGCTGATTACTTCGAGCATCGCTGCATTGCAAAGAAAGGTCCTCGTACTATCGGGTAATGCAGTTAAGAGGTTGTCCCTGAAATACGAGCGAGTTTCCGGCCAAGTCGCTGCGGGGAGATTTGGGTTTGGGGTTTGGCACATAAGCCTGACAAGTGCTGGCCATCCACCGGTGGCTTTTATGATGTTGCTGGCTTCGGGGCCACCCATACCCGATAATTCACTAACCTCCTCTTCTGTAAATACAAGTTCATCAGCACCATACGTTACAACACCCGTCATCATAGACAAACGCGCCAACGCCCCGACGCGACTCGGTGCAATGAAAAATTTCACATTGCTCGGTGTTTCACAGATTAAATCCTCAATCAAATCCGCGGTATGTTTAGCCTCGCCAATCCCATCAAGGCAAATTCTTATCGTCTTTTTTGCATTACACAGTGCGTTTCGAAGAGCTTCGATGGTGTCGATGTCACTTTTTATCGTGCGCCAAGATTCAACTCCTTCGATTTGATATAAAACTAACGCTGCAAACAAACTGTCATTAACGCCATATGAGTCAGGGAAAGATCGGGTATTGATGTAAACGACGCTCTCAAGTTCCAGTTCGCGAGTGTTTGCTGCAAAGGCCACTTGTACAGATTTTCCATAGCCTGGCGGGGCCCGATACAGAACTACCTTTGATTCAGGCGTAGCAGAAGCGCTCAGGCAATAGCGGTCTAAACACCCTTGAGTAATGAAACACTGACGAGCCCACATCCTTTCAGACATCCTCCGACACCAGTCTTCCAAGCTATGGCGGGTCATGACAATCCGATCTCCTGCTTCGTCTCCCCGAAACGCGAGGGCGCTATGGGGTGAAAGCATATTGATAGATGTCTAGTGCGAAAACTACCCCTTAGGGTAGTTGTTTGATATCCGGTTCTGGCCAAACCTGTTCATGCCTACAACTTGTCAGTTCACCTGAGGGACTCGGTGTTCGCACAATGTAGAAAAATGATCAAGCTGAAAAACAATAAGGTGATCCTAATGTCAATGTCAGAAAATGTCTTAACAACAGAGTCTCTTCAGAGAGACCCTGATGCCGAAGGTTATGTCGACAGAAAACGCCACCTCTGGGTCCTTTCTGTGCTGTGGCCAGCGACGCCTCTTATTGGCCTTTATTTGGTATCCCAGACTGGATGGAGCATTTGGTACGGATTGGTGTTGATCCTTTGGTATGGCGCAGTTCCCTTGATTGATGCCATGTTTGGAGAGGATTTTTCAAACCCCCCCGAGTCGGCTGTGCCTCGGCTTGAACAGGATCGTTACTATCGGGTACTGACCTACTTGACGGTTCCTATTCACTATGCCGCCTTGATTGTCAGTGCCTGGTGGGTATCCACGCAACCAATGAGTGTTTTCGAGTTTCTGGCATTGGCCCTTTCCCTGGGAATCGTGAATGGCCTGGCTCTGAACACAGGCCACGAACTTGGCCATAAAAAAGAAACGTTTGACCGTTGGATGGCGAAGCTTGTCCTCGCCGTGGTCGGATATGGTCATTTCTTCATTGAGCACAATAAGGGGCATCACCGTGATGTGGCTACGCCGATGGACCCGGCGACATCCCGCATGGGTGAGTCCATTTACTCATTCTCACTGCGTGAAATTCCCGGTGCTTTCAAGCGGGCATGGGATTTAGAGGAACAGCGCCTCAGTCGTTGTGGAAAAAGTGTCTGGAGCCTGGAGAACGAAGTTCTTCAGCCTATGATTTTGACCGCTGTGCTTTATGCGGGATTGCTGGCGTTTTTTGGTCCCTTAATGCTGATCTTTTTGCCCATTCAAATGGCCTTTGGCTGGTGGCAGCTGACCAGCGCCAACTACATTGAGCATTACGGATTGCTGCGCGAGAAGATGTCGGATGGACGTTATGAGCGTCAACAACCGCACCACTCATGGAACTCAAACCATATTATGTCGAACCTGATTCTGTTTCATTTGCAACGACATTCCGACCATCACGCCCATCCTACAAGGTCCTATCAATCGCTTCGCGATTTCAAAGACCTGCCTTCCTTACCTTCGGGATATCCCGGAATGTTCCTGGCCGCAATGTTTCCCTCATGGTTTCGTTCGATAATGGACCACCGGGTGCTGGATTGGGCTAAAGGAGATCTCGACAAGATTCAGATTCAACCCGGCAAGCGTGAATTCTATGAGCGTAAATTTGGTGGGACTGATTCTGAATCAGTCGATACCGCCGCGGCTAAATGATCGGCTAATCGGAACTTATATACCTCGTTTACTTTATTTACGTTGCAGAAAAAGAGCCTCTGACGTGCACCTGAAAGAGGGTGCGCGTCGGGCGCTACCAAAACAAAGACAATAATATCGTTTGAAAGGTGCTCTAAATGGCTAAATATCAATGCCCTGATTGTGGTTATGTATACGACGAAGTGGTTGGTGATCCGCACGAAGGCTTTCCTGCAGGAACGACATGGGAAAAAATTCCTGAAGACTGGTCCTGTCCAGACTGTGCCGTCAGGGATAAGGTTGACTTCGTTGCGCTTCAAGAAGCGAACCCGGAACTTTCGGTGTCCGCAACCAATACAGCGGTCCGCCCTGCCAGCCAAGCTAAGACCGAGGGAGCATCGCAGAAAGCAACGGACGCATCTACTCCTTCAGCTAAAAATAAAACAAAGCCCAAAGCGAAACCGAAGCCCACCTCTTCAAAATCGCCCAAAGACTCGACTCAAAAAGATACCTATCGGAAGTGGGTCTGCATCACTTGCGGCCATATCTACGATGAAGCTCTCGGAGATGAAGCCGAAGGCTTCCCTGCGGGCACTCGTTTTGAAGATATTCCAGACGATTGGTGCTGTCCGGACTGTGGTGCCACAAAAGAGGACTATGTCCTCTATGAAGACTAGTAATCCGATTGAAAATAACAACAGTCTCGTTCAGCAAGAGGTGATTTTATAATGCAGATTGCTAGTCTGGCGGAGGTTGGGGTGACCAATGTGTCAACCAGCGATACGATTGATTCAACGTTCGCGGCCCTACAGCGGGCACAACTTGCGCGTCGCGGAAGCTTTACCTTGGAGGCTCGAATAGCGCAGCTCGACCAGCTGCGGGATTCAATTAAACGCCACGAATCAAACATCATTGCGGCGTGCGCGGCGGACTTTCGAAAACCCGCTCCAGAAGTCAAATTAACTGAACTCCTGCCGGTGCTTCAGGAAATTCGACACACTAAAAAACACTTGCGTAAATGGATGCGTCCGAAGCGAGTGGCTGCATCCGTTGGTGTTCTGGGCACGAAATCTTATGTTCGGCCAGAACCAAAGGGAGTGTGCCTGATTATTGCACCGTGGAATTATCCGCTCAATCTTGCGCTCGGACCTCTCGTCTCAGCGTTAGCTGCAGGGAACGGAGCCATCATTAAACCCTCGGAAATGACACCCCATACCTCAAAGGTGATTGCCAACATTGTCGCCGAAACCTTCCCTCCCGATCTGGTTTCCGTGATTGAGGGTGATGCCGCGGTAGCGCAGAAACTGTTGGCCTTGCCCTTCGACCATATATTCTTCACGGGCAGTCCTGCGGTCGGCAAGCTGGTCATGGAGGCTGCCGCCAAGAATCTTTCCTCAGTGACACTGGAATTGGGGGGTAAGTCCCCGACCATTGTCGGTCCAGATGCCAACATAAAGAGGGCTGCAAGAAACATTGTCTGGGGTAAGTTTGCCAATAATGGACAGACCTGTATCGCCCCAGATCATGTTTTTGTGCACGTTAATATCGCAGATCAATTCAATGAAGCACTTAAAACGGAAATTGGGCGAGTCTATGGAAAAACACCAGAAGCCCAGAAATCGACCGCCGACTATTGCCGGATTGTAAATCGACGTCATTTCCAGCGAGTTTCAAACCTGATAGATGATGCCAAAAGCAAAGGTGCAAGAGTCTTTGAAGGCGGTGTTACAGATGCTGAAGAGAATTTTATTGCTCCGACGTTAATTTCAAATGTATCCAGTGACATGGATATTTCACGTGAGGAGTTATTCGGCCCGATCTTACCCGTTATTGAATTCGACGATATTGATCTGGTTATCAAGAAAATCAACGATAACCCTAAACCGCTTGCGCTTTACATATTCGACAAAAAAGAGTCTTTTGCCACGGATATTATCGAGCGAACGAGCTCCGGCGCTGTAGGAGTCAACCTTACAGTTGTGCATTTTCTACATCCGGGTCTGCCGTTTGGTGGAGTTAATAATTCCGGGATAGGGGCGGCACACGGTGAATACGGCTTCCGCGCTTTTTCGCATGAAAAGGCGTTGATGGAGGATAAACATTCTCTTATGCATCTTCTTTTCCCACCCTATACAGCCTGGGTCCGGCGTCTTATAGAGGCAGCTGTTCGAATTCTGGGCTGAGCATAATCAAATAATAAGAGAGTTATTATGTACGATTACATTATTGTCGGTGCGGGATCGGCGGGCTGTGTATTGGCCAATCGGCTTACGGCGGACTCTTCAAAGCGAGTAGTGTTGCTAGAAGCGGGCCCAAAGGATAAAAATCCACTCATACATATGCCTATAGGTATAGCACTCCTTTCCAATAGTAAAAAGCTGAATTGGGCTCTTGAAACCGAACCTCAAGAACATCTGAAGGAGCGCCGCCTGTTTTGGCCTCGTGGTAAAACGCTTGGCGGGTCCTCTTCTATCAACGCCATGGTCTATATCAGAGGTCACAAAGCCGATTATGACCACTGGGGTCAAGTTGCCGGGACCGACCTCTGGGGATGGGATCGCGCTTTAAAATTGTTTCGTCGACTGGAAGATAATAAACGTTTTGGCGCAGATTCTTACCATGGGGAGGGCGGTGAGCTCACCGTAAGTGAACTCAAATCAGTCAATCCGTTGAGTCGAGATTTTGTTCGAGCGGCACCTCATGTAGAGCTCCCGGTAAACACGGACTTTAATGGAGAGACGCAAGAGGGATTGGGACTCTACCAGGTGACACAAAAAAATGGTCGGCGTTGGAGTTCAGCGCAGGCATTTCTGCGTGTCGCGGAGAACCGGCCTAATCTTGATGTGCTAACGGACGCGCGGGTAACCCGGGTGGTAATGGACGGTAAGCGGGCAGTCGGTGTGACACTGAACCAGGGGGGCGAATATCGCCAGCTTAGACTCAATAACGGCGGTGAAATCATATTGTCTGGTGGTGCGGTTCATTCACCACAACTGCTGATGCTTTCGGGAATCGGTGATAGCCAAGAGCTTGGAAAACACGGGATCCCCCTTGTGCATCATCTTCCTGAGGTCGGCCAGAATCTGGTTGATCATTTGGATATTACGATCATGCACGCGGCGAACTCACGTTTGCCCATTGGCGTTGCTCCCAGTTTCCTGTTTCGGGGCGTGAGCGCATTATTCTCATATATCTTTGCGCGACGTGGATTTCTTACCAGTAATGTTGCCGAGTCCGGAGGCTTTGTTAAATCCGAGCGCTCGTGCGAACGGCCAAATGTGCAATTCCACTTTTTGCCAACTTACCTGAAGGATCATGGACGAAAAGTGATGGCCGGGTATGGGTACACCTTGCATATTTGCGATCTAATGCCCAGAAGCCGCGGTTTTATTGGCCTCAAAAGCCCTGACCCATTGGCCGACCCGTTGATTCAACCCAATTATCTCAGTAACCCCGAAGACATCAAAACAATGATCTCGGCCGTTAAATTTGGACGACGGATACTCGGGGCACCAACAATGGCTTTACATAGTGAACGAGAAATTAAGCCCGGAAACTTGGTGTCTTCGGACGGTCAGATTGCGGACTTTATCCGGGAAAATGCAGAGACTATTTACCACCCCGTTGGCACTTGTCGTATGGGCGCGGATCCGGATTCAGTCGTTGATCCGGAATTGAAAGTCAGAGGGATTGAAGGGCTAAGAGTTGTCGATGCCTCGATAATGCCCAGTTTGGTTGCCGGTAACACCAACGCACCCACCATGATGATTGCCGAAAATGCAGCCGACATCCTCTTGGGAAATGTTTAGGTTCAAACCCGGATTATGCCTTCTACATTGGACCTTAATGACGCCAGATACTCGCGTCAACCAACTACAAAAACGACAGGAGATAAACGTGCTTGGCCAAATGATGAACATGGAGCTCACCGTGAATTCCTTGATCGACCATGCTGCTCGCTACCATGGAGACGCTGAGATTGTGTCGATAGGAACGGATGGAAATCCCAGTCGATCTGACTGGGCAACTGTTTCGGAGCGGTCGCGACAACTTGCGTCAGCGCTTCGAACGGCAGGCTATGTCCAGGGGGATCGGTGCGCGACCATTTGTTGGAATAACGTGGGGCACCTGGAATGTTATCTTGGCATCTCTGGTGGCGGGATGGTGTGTCACACTATTAACCCGCGACTGTTTCCAGAACAACTCGTTTACGTTATCAACAATGCTCAAGACAAAGTCATATTCTTTGACAAAACGTTCCTTCCCATTGTTTCAAATATCCGAGACCGACTGGAGACGGTTGAGGAATTTGTATTGATGTCCGAACCGGACGAAGAAATTGCAGCGCAATTTCCAGGATTGTTGTTTTATGAAGAGTTTCTCCAGCGAGGAACGCCTAACGCGAATTGGCCTGAAATCGCCGAAAACCAGGCTTCAAGCCTCTGCTATACATCGGGCACCACTGGAAATCCCAAAGGGGTGCTCTATTCACACCGCTCCACCGTTCTGCACGCGCTGGTAGCTGCTCAACCCGACGCACTGAATTTATCGGCACGGGATGTGGTGATGCCGGTTGTTCCTATGTTTCACGTAAATGCGTGGGGGGTACCCTACATTACGGCGATGGTTGGAGCCAAACTGGTGTTGCCTGGTCCTGGCCTGGATGGGCAAAGTTTGGTCAAGCTGATCGATTCAGAAAGCGTAACGATTGCGCTGGGTGTGCCTACGATTTGGCAGGGACTTCTCTCGGCTTTGGACGAGCTTGGCTCCTCGGCACAGTCGCTTAAACGGACGGTGATAGGGGGTAGCGCTTGTCCGCCCTCAATGATGTCGGAGTTTCGTGGTAAGTATGGCGTAGAAGTTGTCCATGCATGGGGAATGACAGAAACATCACCGATCGGAACCGTCAATGCACTGCTGTCGAAACACAATACTCTTTCGGAGGAAGGAAGAAACAAAATCCGTGAAAGCCAGGGACGGCCTCCCTACGGGGTGCAGCTCAAAATTGTGGGTGAAGACGGCCATCAACTGCCCGAAGATGGCATTGCTCAGGGAAATCTCCGCATCCGTGGTCATTGGGTGGTAGCCGATTACTTCGGTGTTGAACCAAATCAGACTCTTGAGGAAGACGGTTGGTTCGAGACAGGTGATGTTGCTTCGATCAATGATGATGGATTTATGACAATACGTGACCGCTCAAAAGATATTATTAAATCTGGTGGTGAATGGATATCTACAGTCGAATTGGAGGGAATCGCAATGGGCCATTCTGCCATCAATGAAGCTGCCGTAGTGGCGGCCTCCCATGATAAATGGGACGAACGACCGATCCTGTTGGCAGTAAAAATACCCGACGCAAATATTACTGAGGAGGAACTTCTTGCTCATTATCAAGGGAAAGTCGCCAAGTGGCAGATCCCGGATCGCGCGATCTTTGTGGAAGGATTGCCACGCAATGCCACTGGGAAAGTATTAAAAAACAAGCTGCGTTCTGAGTATGGGGAAGTATTAGTCAATAAACCGGCAAGCTAGCTTCAATGAGTGGCATTTGTGTTACGAAAAATTGCAGTTTTACCTAAAGCCAATTTGTTTTAATACCAAAAAGGATAATAAAAAATGAAACCTAAAATAATTAGTAAAGTCTCGTTAGTGGCGTTCCTTTTACTTTCACTTGCTGCGAGCCTGGCCAACGCTCAATCTGAGCCGGTTTACAGTAGAGGCGACTGGGTGGTTGGGCTGAATGCCACTAGAGTTCTAACCGATGAAGATTTGCGATCAGCCTCTGCGGGGAGTGCCCCCGTTCCAAATTCCAACCTGTCTATTAACAACGATACGACCGTATCATTCGACGTGTCGTATTTTCTGAGTAATCAGCTGGCATTTAACATTTTTGGCGGCATTCCCGCTAGTGCGGACCTCCAGGGCGAAGAGTCTCTCTCCGGTCTTTTTCTTGGTCAAACAGATTATGGTCCGGTAATTCTTTCGCTTCAGTATCATGTTTTGACGGGTAGCAACTTCTCTCCGTACTTTGGAGCGGGTGTAGGACGGATTCTCTTTTTAGATGAGAAGGATCGCGCACTAACCGACTTCGACGTCGAAGATACATGGGCCCCTGCGGTTCAGGCTGGTTTTCGCTGGAGGATACACAATAACTGGTCGGCAAATTTTGACGTTAGATATGCACCCTTCGAGGCGGATATCACCGGTAACCTGGGCCCGGCCCCTGTTCAGGCAAAAGTGGAAGTGGACCCCACTATCGTGAGCATCGGTGTTGCATATCGCTTTTAAATGCCAAGTATACCAACCGTCTGCATTTGCTGGTCGCTTTCAGCAACCTGCTGATTGATAAAAACCTGCAGCGTAAGACCAATGCGCCCCTTTTCCGCCAAGATTGCGGAAAAGGGGCAAAAACCAGCGGTTATTCAGATCTTCCTTAGGTATATAGCCCCAGCCTTATGCATCATTTAAAGGTCTCGTATCGTTTAGTCGAGTAGTATATAGCCATCAGGACCGGCACGTCCTTACTATAGAAAACCTTTTCAGTAGTCCCGCAAGTTTCATTTAATCGAGCAAGTGTCTTAACATTAATACCGCTCGTAACTATCGGTTCTTGATGTCCACCATCAATAAGCCGGAATCTTACTGTGTTTGATTTACACACCGCTTGAAGCTTGCAGTCTGAAAAGCCCTGTCTTGGCTGCCACCACCCATCCGCATGAAAAAGCATATGCTCAGATGAACCAAAACAAGAGGTCGACACCGAATGGGCGATGTTGCTTATGAAGGATTGAGTGATCGGAACCTCTACCCATAATGGCCGATAGAGACTTCGCTTTTTCTTTGTGGGTAAAATCAAGTTCATATTTTCGTCGGTAATTGCAAGGTGAGGTTATTAGTGGGACATATAGAGAATTATTTCACCTACATGGACTCCCCCTGCGGTCAAGCAACGCCATTTGAATCCGAAGCGGTTTGAGACTGCGGCTCTACATTCGGCCTCTTTGTGGGCGTTTTTGCCCGGGCCAGGATGATGATGCGTGTGAGCGGGGACCTTATTCGTTAGTCGGCTTCGCTGAGCCGCAGAAATAAACAGGTTCTCCCACTCTCGGTCTGACCGTTCCGTCATCGCTTGCCGTTGCAAGACTCTTCTGGCAGGCTTGTTCTGCCTGTCGTTGGTGCTCGGTTTTAGCCCTCCACAGGCTGTGTCTTAAACTCGGTTTGATTCATGAGTAGTGCCCATATAATCCGGGCGTTCTTGGCCGCCATCGCAACGGCGGCCCGCTTGTATCCACGTCGTTCCACCAGGTCTTTGGCCCAGTCACTGAGTCGATCATTCTTATCCGGTAATTTTGCAATCACTGCCCGGGTGCCATGGATCAGCAGCGTTCGCAGGTATTTGTCCCCGCGCTTGGTGATTCGGCCAAGTCGCACCTTGCCACCGGTCGAGTATTGTCGGGGCACCAGACCCAACCATGCGGCAAAGTGTCGCCCACTTTTGAACTGTCTGGGGTCAGGCGCACTGGCCAGCAGGGCTGTTGCGGTCTGTGGTCCGATACCCGGTATGGCCATAAGGCGCTTGGCCTGCTCATCGCTCCGGGCCATCGCTTCGACCTCCCGATCGTAAGCCAGGATTTCTTCATCGAGCTGTCGAATGCGTTGGTTGATGTTGTTGATTAAGCGGCGAGCGAGCATGGGTAAGTCGTTTTCGGCATCCTCCAGGATTTCGGGAACCCGGCGCCGTGCGGCGTAACGGCCCTGGGGAATGATCAGTCCGAACTCGGCCAGCAGCCCACGAATCTGATTGATCTGCGCGGTGCGTTCTTTGGTCAGTCCACGGCGAATACGATGCAGGCACAGTACGGCTTGCTGGTCTTCGGTCTTGATTGGAACAAACCGCATATTCGGCCGACCTACTGCCTCACAGATGGCCTCGGCATCGTTGTCGTCGTTCTTGCTGCTCTTGCGATAGGGCGCGACAAACCGGGGTGCAATGATTCGGACATCGTGGCCGAGTTTGGTCATTTCCCGAGCCCAATGGTGGGCACCCGAGCAGGCTTCCATGCCAATCAGGCAGGGTGGGAGCTGAGCGATATAAGGCAACAGCTTGGGCCGGTTCAGTCGTTTGCGAACCACGACCTTGCCGTGTTGATCGGTGCCATGAATACTGAACACAGTTTTCGCCAGATCGATGCCAATGGTTGTAACATTCATGATGACTCCTCCTGCTTTTGATTGAAGATGTCAGACACCTTCAATGTGGCACATCGATGCCGTGGGAGCAGGGGGAGTCCATATCATTCGCTATGGTGCTCTCGGTTTACCAGAGCAACAGTAATGTGTCTGGCTACGGGAAATTCCGCCGGTTGTGGCTCACGCATCCTTTGCGCTCACTGAAAGCTGTCGGTCGTAGGATATGATATCCATAGGCCGTATGAGTTGTGCATTGCTTTCGCAATTTTGGGCAAACTAAGGGCACAGCTCTACTCGGTCGTCAATTTCAATTTATGGACTGACCGCTCACCAAGGACTTCAGTTCAATATCCGGATCCTTCAACATTTCAGGATTGACCTGCCTGCGTTGTTGAACGAGGGTCTTGCCGACCATAAAAGCGATGGGCAGGTTGACCGCATCAACAGCAATGACACAGCCATCGCGGAGATAGAACACCGCAAATCCCTTGTCTTCCGGGCTTCCGCGCAGCACACGCTGATCATGATATTGCGACAACCCCACCATCTGCAGACGCACGTCATACTGGTTCGACCAGAACCATGGAGCGCTATTATAGGGTTTCTTCTCGCCCATCAGGGTTGCCGCCACTGTCCGGGCCTGATCAACCGCGTTGGCGACAGATTCAAGGCGCTGCATCTTCTCGAAGAAAAGATTCCGGTGGCGGGTACAGTCGCCGATCGCCAGGATGGCTGGATCTTCTGTGCGGGTAAACTCGTCAACAATAATGCCGTCATCACAGGGCAGGCCGGCGGCCTCAGCCAGCGCGGTTTCCGGCACAACACCCACTGAAACGAGCACGATGTCGGCCGGTACAGTGCCGCCGCTCGCCAATGTCACGCCAGCCACATGCCCCTGATCGCTAGCTTCGAAACCGGTTACCGCCGTGTTCAGGCGTAGATCCACGCCAGCGTTACTGTGTTTGGTGTAAAAAAACTCCGACATTTCCGGGCCTGTTACACGCTGCATAAGACGCTCGGCCGCTTCCAGTACCGTGACATCAACGCTTTTTTTGGTAGCGCTGGCTGCCACTTCAAGGCCAATGTAACCACCACCCACGATGACCAAGCGTTTCCCCGGAACCAGTTGTTCACGCAGGGCATCCGAGTCAGCTATGTCATGTAGGTAATGAATGCCCTTCAAGTCAGCCCCGGGTGCGTTCAGGCGTCGAACGTGTGACCCCGTGGCCAGGACCAGTCGATCGTATTTCAATGTGCTCTGGTCCGACAAACTGATGGTCTTGTTGTCCCGATCAATTTGTTCGGCACGTACACCGAGCCGCAACTGATGGCCGGCGTTCTCGTACACCGAGCGCGGCTTGAGGTACAGCGACTCCTGATCCACCTCGCCTGCCAGGTAGTTCTTGGACAGGGGCGGCCGCTGATAGGGTGGATGTGGCTCTTCGCCCACCAGGACCACCTCATGTTGATATTTCTTTTGCAGCAAGGTTGTCAGGAGCGCACCTGCTGCGTGCCCGCCGCCAACGATGACTGTCGTCTCTTTCTGTTGGTTTGCCATAGCCTGTCTCTTTCTACTGTTCTTTGGAATCAGATTGATCAGAAGTCCAGATGCCAACTGAGCCCTGTGACGCCCGCGCGCGCGGAGCTCAGCCGACCATCTCCCCGGCATCCTCAAGTATCATCGCGGCACCTTTCTCGCCGATCATGGTTGCCGGCTGATTGGTGTTTCCGCCGACCAGCGTCGGCATGATGGAGGCATCGACCACCCGCAGGCATTGCAGGCCATGCACGCGCAGGCGCGGATCGACCACCGCCATCGGATCAACACCCATCTTGCAGGTGCCAACCGGGTGGTACGCTGATTCACCGCTGCGCCGTACCCATGCGGCGAGATCGTCGTCATTCTGCAGCGCCGGCCCGGGCAAGACCTCAACCTCGTGGTGCGGGGCAAACGCCGCCTGCGCCAGGATCTTGCGCACCAGGTGGACACCGCGCACCAGTCGCTCGACATCGGCGGACTCGGCCATGTAGTTGGGGTCGATCAGCGGCGCGGCAAACGGGTCGGCACTGTGCAGACCGACGCGCCCGCGCGACGACGGCCTAAGCCCGTAGATCATCACCGCGTAGCCATAACCGCTCATCGCGGTCTTCAGGTCTCGCCCGTGATCGTCGTACAGCATTGGCGCGAAGTGCAGCTGCAGGTCGGGTACCGGCTCCTCGGGCCGGGAGCGGATGAACCCGCCGGCCTCGGCGCCGTTGCTCGACAGCACGCCCCGCCGACCGCTCAGATACGTCAAAGCGCCCCACAGCCCCTTGAGCCAGTAGCTCGGATGCATCGAGATGCTTTGGCGGCTGCGGGCGCTGACGCGCACGAACACGTCGATATGATCCTGGAGATTCTGCCCGACGCCCTCCAACGCATGGCGCAGTTCTATGCCATGCCGGGACAGCTCCTCCCGCGGACCGATCCCGGACAGCATCAGCAGTTGCGGCGAGTTGAACGCGCCGCCGCAGAGCACAACTTCGCGCCCGGCACGAACCTGCGTCAGCCCCTTTGTATCGCGGTATTCGACACCGGTGGCGCGGGTGTCTTCGAGTAGCACCCGGGTGACATACGCGCCGCTGCAAACCGTCAGGTTGGAACGCGCCGTGGCGGGTTCGAGATAGGCCCGCGCGTTGCTACAGCGTGTGCCGTCTTTCTGGTAGGCGTAGTAGAAGCCCACGCCCTCCTGCTCACTGCCGTTGAAATCTGTATTGAGCCGGTACTTTGCCTGGGTCGCCGCCTCGACAAACGCCGTGCTCAGCGGATTGGTATAGCGGCGCTCGGCAACGTTCAGCGGACCACCCTGACCATGAAATTCTGCCTCATTCGGCGTAAGTTTGGGCTCGAAATGTTCCGATCGGCGGAAGTAGGGCAACACCTCGGCGTATGACCACCCTTTGCACCCCAGCCGTGCCCACTCGTCGTAGTCCCGGGCATGCCCGCGAATATAGACCTGCGCGTTCATGCCGCTGGAACCGCCAAGCATCTTGCCCCGCGGCTGAAAAAGCGCCCGGTCGTGCATGTGACGCTGCGGTTCGGTATTGAACTGCCAGTTGTAGCGGCGGCTGAACATTAGCTGCAGGAAACCCAGCGGCATGTTCACGAAAGGGTTGCGGCGGCTCTCCGGACCGGCTTCAAGCAGCAGCACAGAATGGCGACCGCTCTCCGACAGGCGGCTGGCGACAGCACATCCGGCCGAGCCCGCGCCAACCACGACATAGTCAAATTGTTCGGTCGTCATCCTGGTTAGCCTGTTCATTAACTTTTTGGTGTCAGCTGGACCATCAGCTCCGAATAGCCCCGCACGAAGTTGGACTGCACGCGCTCCGGCTCGCCGACGACTTCGATCTTGTCAAAGCGTTTGAGAATCTCTTCCCATAGGATACGCAGTTGCAATTCGGCCAGGCGGTTGCCCATGCAACGGTGAACACCGTAGCCAAATGACATATGGTTTCGTGCGTCCTTGCGATCGATAATGAAGTGATCGGGGTCTTCGAACTTGCGCTCGTCACGGTTGCCCGAGGCGTACCACATCACAACGCGATCGCCCTTTTTGATGGTCTGGCCGCCCAGCTCAACATCTTGCTTGGCGACTCGGCGCATATAGGCCAGCGGCGTTTGCCAGCGGATGATTTCCGACACCATGTTCGGAATCAGTTCCGGTTTTGCCTTCAGTTTTTCGAGCTCCTTTGGGAATTCGTTCATGGCCACCAGGCCACCACTCATTGAGTTGCGAGTGGTATCATTGCCGCCAACGATAAGCAGCGTCAGATTGCCGATAAACTCCATCGGGCGATTGATCAGATCTTTGGTGTCGTCGTTGCTCTGTAGCAGGCTGATCAAATCGAAACCGGGCTCTTCGCCCGCCGCGCGGCGCGCTTCCTTATCCCTCCAGAGCCTGGAGAAGGACCAGGCCATGTCAGCCGCGTCGTCAAACATGATCTCTTCATCGGCATACTCGCCGCCGGTTGCCGATGCTGCCCCGGCCATCCGATCCGACCACTCAACCAGCTTGTGACGTTCCTCGTAAGGAAAATCCAGAAGGGTTGCGAGCATGCGACCGGTGAGTTCCTTCGATACAGTGGGCACCCAGTTGAAGGGCTGGCCCAGAGGCAGGCTGTCAAGCACATCGCCGGTACGCGATCGGATCAGCTCCTCCATTTCCTTCAGGTTCTTTGGTGCCACCACGCCTTGAACCGAGCTGCGCTGCACATCGTGTTTTGGCGGATCCATGGCTATGAACATTTCCACCGACAGCCCCTCTGGAGGGTCACCCAGAATGATTTGCGGCTCGGCGGAAAACAGGTCGTGACTCTTATCCACGAACATGATGTCTTCAAAGCGAGTCACCGACCAGAAGGGGCCGAAGGGGCTGTTCTTCTGGTAATGGACCGGAGCCTCATCACGCAACCGTTTGAAATAGGCGCGCCACTGATCCTGCCGATATAAAAACGGATTGCTGACATCGATGTCCTCAAGGGCCAGCGTGTTAACGTCCGGGATGGCTGATTCAACAAATTCGGGCACGGGCCGGCGTGGGCCGAAGGCCTTCTTCTTGGCGCCCATTAACAGTTTCAGCCCCTGGATCTGCCTGTGCATCGGCACCACCCTGGAGGTAGCATTAATCACTCGGGACTGAATGTCGTCAAATGTTTTGGACAGTGTTGGCATGCGTCCTCCTATGTTCACATCTGGAACTCGGGTAAATGCACGGTCATGCCGTCCATTTCATCAGTAATGACCACCTGGCAGCCCAGGCGCGAAGTGCTTGCCCGCTCCGGGGTCATTGACAGCATTTGCTCTTCCTCACCACCAGGCGTACCTGTCTTTCTGAACCAATCGTCCGAGACGATCACGTGGCAGGTACCACAGGCACACTCTCCCCCACAATCCCCGTCAATACCGGGAATCAGATTGTCAACGGCGATTTGCATTACCGAGGAACCAGCTTTGAATTCAGCAACATGTTCAGTTTGATCATGTTCTATAAAAGTAATCTTGCCCATTATTGTTCTCCTGCCAGTAGTGTTCAGTAATAGATATTGTCTGTCTGACGACACTCCTGTCAGGTCATTTCTTGACAAGCTGAGGTCATTTAAAGACAAAATGACGATCATTTAGGACGGGGAAGATCGATGATGACGACGCAGAAGACGGGTGATTTGCAAAAATCCGGTCCCGGTATTCCATCGAATTACTCACGGCTCATTGCACGTGAGCTCGATTTAACAGCCAAACAACTGCCACGTCTGCTGCTCGGCACCGGGCTTGGTGTGACGCAATTCCTGAGCGAGGAAAGCCTGCTTACCGCAGCGCAGCAGGTGCGGATTCTGCGCAACGCACTGGATTTGTCCGGCCAGCCGGAATTAGGGTTATGGCTAGGCAAGCGACTGACCCCGGCAACCCATGGTGCGATGGGATTCGTGGCCTACAGCAGCCCCGACTTTCTCACTGCGCTGCAAGCGATTCATACTTTTCTGCCCACGCGCGCGAGCTTCATCCAACTGCATTTGCGGCAAGTCAACGAGCGCCTGGAATGTATTCTGGACTACCAGGAGTCGCTGGACGATGACATACAGCGGTGCCTGTCGGATGCGATGGTTAAGGCCCTTTTTGAATTTGGCGAGTTTATAATTGGTCGCCCTTTGCATGAGGCTGAAATATGCTTCGCTCATCCTGAACCCCCGTATCAGGCAATGTATGCCGATTTTTTGCCCGGGCAGATTCGCTTTGATTGCGACCAGTTAAAACTTACGTTGCCGATGTCGTTGTGTCAGGAACCGAATGCCTCCGCCAATCACGAAAACTATCGTCTGGCCTTGCAACAGTGTGAATCGATGCTTGCGCAACTTCAGTCGGATAAACCGAGCTATCAGACCCAGCTGAAGATGATGATGTTGTCCCGACCGCCCGGAACGCTCAGTGAAGACGAAGCAGCAGCCTCGTTGTTCATGAGCAAACGCACCCTGGCACGCAAACTCAAACAGGAACGCAGCGGTTTTCGGAAAGTTCGCGACGAGATTCTGTCCCAGCAGACAGCGACCTACTTGCGTGACAGCCAGCTGTCAATCGAGGCCATTGCCGCGTTGATGAACTATCACGACAGTGCCAATTTCAGACGCGCCTTCAAGCGCTGGTTTGACCAGTCGCCTGAGCAGTTCAGGCAAAATGTCAGATCACAAACCGTGCATCCGCATGATTAGCGATCATAAACAGAGGCTACTTGCTTGCGTTTGTGAAGCCAGAACCTATGCCTGCCCCCCTTTATTGATCACACCGTCCATAGCGATCTGCCAGATCAAGTCGCCAATGGTGTCGAGTGAATGAGCCCCGTTCGGGTCGAACCAGGTTGCAACCCAGTTGAGCGCCCCAAGGCCGATCAGGCGAAGCAGGCGGCCATCAATATTCTTGCGGACCACGCCCTGCGCAATCATTGTTTCGAGGATACCGGCCCACAGGGACTCGTACTGGTCACGCAGTTCGATGATTTCCTCGCGAGCCTCCGGGCCCAGCGCCCGCCATTCAAACAGCAGCACGTAAACCGCGTCCGAATCGACCAACAGGGCTCGCAGATGCGCGTTGATACAAAGACGTAAACGCTCAACCGGGTCATCCGAACTGGCGTAAGCCGACTCGACCTCTGCGGTAACCAGGTCCACCCCCCGGCGCATCAGCTCGACAAGCAGCGCTTCCTTGCTGTTGTAACGATAATACAGACTTCCGGGCAGCATATTGCAGGCCTCGGCAATCTCCTTGAGCGACGTCCTTTCAAAGCCTTTCTCACGAAAAAGCCTGGCTGCGTTAGACAAAACGTCGCCCTGGTCGCCCAGTTTGCTTGGAGGAGCCATCTGTCTGTTAACCATCGCTTAAGTATCTCCTCAGCAAGCCAGTTCGTTATTCATCAGAGCGGCCACCACCTGACTTGTTACACTGATCGTACGCCATTGCACGGGTGGCGTGCCATTTGCCTCAACAGATTCTTGACTTTTGGTTGGTTAACCAACCAAAATCCAGCAACAATGTTATTCGGAAGAAACTGACATGGCAATGACATATGACAATCAGCTGTTTCCCGCCACTTCCGCCCCTGTGCGAAATGCAAACCGGGGTGGGCAGATCTGATGACGGAGTCGAACAGAGCTCAGCACAGTGACGCTGTGACGACGGCGTGGCAGTTCACCGAACAGGTTCCCCACGGCAGGGATCTGGGTATGCAGGTTGTCTCTGTGAACGGAAACCAGGTCTGCATGCGCCTGACCCCACAGCCGTGGATGTTCGCCGAAGAGGATACAAAAGAAATCTGCACCAGCGTGCTCTACTCGCTGGCCGACTCCGCCGGAGGCTTGGCGGTATTCGCGGGGGCCCTGGAGTTGATGCCCATTGCCACGCTGGATCTGCGCATGGATTATCTGCGGCCCGCCATCGGCGACCGTGCCCTCTTGGCGGTGGCCACCTGTCGTCATTTAACGGACGAGGTCGCGTTCATCCATTGCGACATCCTCAGCGAGAGCGATAGTGCACTGTTAGCGACGGCAAACGCCACCTTCATGCGCAACACCCAGGGCCAGCGATTCCAGGCCGGTGGACGAAAAAAGGAGGGCGCATGAGCACGACTGGCGATTCGGCACAACCCATCTCAGGCCCTACCGAAAGCGGGAAAGAATGTTCCGACTGGCAGGCTCTGCTGGAGCGCATTCCCTACGCACGGCACCTTGGGCTTGAGGTTCAACGCGACGATGTAGGTCTAGTGGTTCATATGCCGTGTCGTGAAGCGCTCATTGGCAACTTTATGCTACCCGCCCTCCATGGCGGCGTGCTTGGCGCCCTGATCGAACTCACCGCGCGGGTCGCTGCGCAAAGCCAGGATACCGACAAACGTTGCCCACGCATTCTCGACAGCCACATTAACTACCTCCGTTCCGCGCAGGCCCGATCGACGTTCGCCAGCGCCGAAATTGTTCGACAAGGCAGGCGGAGCAGCCTGGTCCGGGTGACCTGCTGGCAGGGCGATAAGCGCAAACCGATCGCCAGCGGTCAGGTTCAGTTGTTGCTCCCGACAGTGGCGGCCAAAGAAGCAGATCTTCATGAACAATAAGCACAACAACCCTGAACGCGACCAATTCCAGGCGCCGGATGGCGCGGAGATCGCACTGTGGCGCTGGCCGCAATCCAAAGCGCGCCCCACGGTGCACTGGGCGCATGCAACGGGTTTCCATGGCCGCCTGTACCGCCCCCTCCTTGATGGGCTTGCCACGGACGTCAATGTCCTGGCCTGGGACATGCGGGGGCACGGGGCCAGCGCCGGTGCGGCGAACTTTTCGACATTCCGGGGCTGGGAAACCTACTATCGCGACATGACCGCTCTGCTGGGTAGCCTGGACGAGCCGGTCTGGCTCGCCGGCCATTCTATCGGTGCCACCACCAGCATCATGGCCGCTGCCCGACGGCCAGACAAAGTGCTGGGCCTGATTCTGGCGGAACCGGTGATCATGGATCCGGGGCAGGGCCTGAAGTTGTGGCTGGCCAAGCTGCTACGCCAGTCACATCGGTTGTCACTGGCCGCCGGAGCCGCCCGTCGGCGCCGGGTATTCGACTCGCACGCTGCTGCGCTGGACAACTATCGGGGCCGCGGTGGCTTCAAGACCTGGCCCGATGCATGGCTGGAGGCCTACATCCAACACGCTTTTCTGCCGCAGGACGATCAAGTTCGCCTGGCGTGTGCGCCGGAGTGGGAGAGCACCACCTTTGCCCATACCGAACACAACCCCTGGCCCGGTATTCGTCAGTTGCGGTGCCCGGTTATCGCGCTGGCGGCGGAACGCGGGTCAACCTTCTCGCCGGCGGCGCAAAAACGTCTGCAGACCTTGTTGCCCTCGGCTGACGTGAGGGTTCTTGAGGGTACGACTCATTTTCTGCCCATGGAACAGAAGGAAGCCGTTCGCGATGCCATCCTGCAACTTGCTTTGTCCAGACACCGCGAGAACTGATACCCACACCTTGATTTTGCCAATCGGGACACCTGCCATGCGCTGTATGCTGACACTGTTTATCTCGCTGCTCATTCTGTCTGGTTGTCAGCAGTCTTCGGAACCGCCCCCAGAGGCCCGCGCCCCTATCCCCTGGGTAAAAACAGTTGAACTAAAGGACGCCGGCCCAACAGCGCACAGATTTTCAGGAACCCTGCGAGGCCGCCACGAAGTTCCTCAGGCCTTTCAGATCGCCGGTCGGATTCAACATCGTTACATTGATGCCGGTCAACGCGTGGAAAAAGGCGACTTACTGTTCAAACTCGATACACGAGACCTTGTAGCAACGGCGGAGGGAGCCGCCGCGGATCTGAAGCGTGCAGAAGCGGCCCTGGCAATTACCACCAATGAGCTCCAGCGCCAACAGCAACTTGTGGGGCGTCAGTTTGTCAGCGAACAAACCCTGCAACGCCTTGAATTGGCAGAGCGTGAGGCGCGCAGCCAGGTGCAAACGGCTTCTGCACGCAATCAGCAGGCTCAGAATGCCCTGGGGTATGCGGAACTGAAAGCCGCCCATGCAGGCGTGGTCACTGAGGTCAACGTTGAACCCGGTCAGGTTGTGGGTGTCGGACAAACCCTTGCCGTTCTGGCCGAAGATCAATCGCTGGAAGTGGAAGTTTTTTTACCAGAGGGCAGTAACCCGGCCAGGCGTGGTTATGTTCCTTTGCCCAATGGCGAACAGCTAGCTGTAAGCCTGAGAGAAATTGCCGGGGCTGCCGACCGCGCAAGCCGGAGCTGGCGTGCCCGATACAGCCTGGAGGGGCCCTACCCCTCGTCTTTAACCCTGGGGTCGGTGGTGAGTGTGCGGTTAGCGCAGAAGCAAACCGCCCCCAGCCATCGCGTACCGCTGGGTGCCCTGGATGAGAGAGGGCAAACGCCGCAGATCTGGTTGGTTTCCGACGGCACGGTAACGCCCCTGGCGGTCGATGTTATCGATCTGGGTGAGGAGTATGCGAAGATCAAGGTCGACATCAAGGCGGGAACGCCCATCGTCGCGCTGGGGACACACCTACTCACGCCTGGCATGGCGGTGCGGGAGCTGGCTCAATGAGCTTACCGAATCTTTCCGCGCTGGCAGTGCGCGAGCGTTCGGTCACCCTCTTTTTTCTTTTGCTGTCCGTTGTTACCGGTTTCTACGCGTTCTCGTCCCTGGGTCGGGCGGAAGACCCTGCGTTCACCGTCCGGGCGATGGTGGTCTCGGTAGCCTGGCCAGGAGCAACCCCCGAGGTGCTGCAGAATCAGGTCGTGGATCGTCTGGAAAAGCAAATTCAGGAGGTGGCGTATACCGATACCATTGAAACAACCATTCGGCCCGGGCAGGCCGCCATGCTTATCCGATTCCAGGATTCGACGCCCAGCGAAAAAGTGCCGGACCTCTTTTATCAAGTCCGCAAACGCATGCTCGATGAGAAGCCCAATCTGCCCCGGGGTGTGATCGGCCCCATCGTCAACGATGATTTCGCGGATGTGTATTTCTCCCTGCTGGCGCTGACGGCACCCGGGATGCCAATGCGTGAACTGACCCGAGAGGCAGAATCGATACGGGATCGCTTGCAACGGCTGCCCGGCTTGCAAAAAGCACAGCTCCTGGCGGAGCGTCCTGAGCGGGTGTATCTCGAATTTGATCAGGACCGGCTCAACAACCTCGGTTTGTCGGCAGAAGAGGTGTTGCAGGCGATAGAGGCCAACAACCGTCTTCAGCCTCTTGGCTTTGTTGATCTTGCCGGCCCGCGGGTTTATGTCCGCAGCAACATCGACCTGTCTGACCTTGAGCGCCTCACCTCAGTACCTCTGCGTATCGGAGACCAGCTTATCACCGTGTCTGATCTGGCCGAGGTGCGTTTAGGTTATGAAGATCCTTTGAGCTACATCGTCCGCTCCAACGGTGAGGATGCGATCCTGTTAGGTGTCGTCATGCGCGCGGGTGAAAATGGCCTGGAGTTTGGTGAGCGGCTGCGCGAGTTTGTCAGTGCCGAACAGGGCAGGCTGCCGCTGGGAATGTCAATACAGACCCTGACCGATCAGGCGGAAGCCATCACTCAGGCGGTTGATCTTTTTCAGGTCAAGTTTCTGGTTGCGTTGGTCGTGGTGATGGGGGTCAGCATACTGGCGATCGGTCTGCGCGCGGGTTTGGTGGTGGGTATTGCGATTCCCGTGACTCTCGGCCTGACTTTCTTATTGATGAAAATGGCAGGCATTAACCTTGATCGCATCACCCTGGGTGCGTTGATTATCGCACTAGGCCTGTTAGTGGACGATGCGATCATCGCCATTGAAATGATGATTGTGAAGATGGAGAGCGGCTGGGACCGGGTACGGGCAGCCAGTCATGCCTGGAGCGTAACCGCCGCGCCCATGCTGTTTGGAACGCTGGTGACGGTGGCCGGATTTGTTCCCATCGGATTTGCCCAGTCCGGGGTGGGAGAATACACCGGCAACATCTTCTGGGTGCTGGCTTTTTCGTTGTTGATTTCCTGGGTGGTGGCGGTAACCTTTACGCCTTATCTGGGCGTCAAGCTCTTGCCCGATTACACCGGGCATACGGGCCAGGACCTATACCAAAGCGCGTTTTATCAGCGGTTGCGCGGGGTGATCACAGCGTGTGTACAGTACCGGAAAACCGTTGTTTTGATAACAGTGGGTTTGCTGGCGATCAGTGCTTTCGGTATGGCAACCCAGGTGCAGAAGCAATTTTTTCCCAGTTCTGATCGCCCCGAAGTTCTGATCAGTGTCTATGCTCCGCAGGGGAGCGCTATTGCCACCACGGATCAAAGTGTCAGACGCCTGGAAGCGATTCTGATGGACATGCCGGAGGTGAAAAGCCTTTCTGCTTACATCGGTGCCGGTGCGCCCCGATTCTTCGTATCGGCCAACCCCGAGCAGCCGGACCCGGCATTTGCCAAGTTGATTGCCATTGGGCAGGACGTTGAAGGGCGCGATCGCATCATCTCGGCGCTGGAAACCAGAATCGCGGCGGGTGAATTTCCGGAGGCACGAGTGCGGGTGACGCGTTTGCTGTACGGTCCCCCGGTGGTCTGGCCGGTCAGTTTTCGTGTGCTGGGTCCGGAATCCGATCAACTCAGAGAGATCGCGCACCAGATCCGCACTCTCATGACCGGGCATCCGAATATCGTCATGCCGCATCTCGAATGGGATGAGCGCGTGCCCACTCTCTATCTTGATATGGACCCGCAAAACCTGGGTTGGATGGGCCTGACCCCGGCGGAAGTTGCCCGGCAACTGCAGTTCCAACTCCGCGGAGTGGCCGTCACCGAACTACGTCAGGGCATAAGGAGTGTTCAACTGGTGGCGCGTAATGCCCGTGGCGAAGTGATCATGCCGGAAGATCTTGAAATCAAAACCCGCGACGACCGCAAACTTTCCGTACAGCAACTGGGCAAGTGGCAGGTTCGTTACGAGGACCCCGTCATAAAGCGTTACAACCGTGACCCCTTCCTGGCCGTTCAGGCCGATGTAGAAGGTGCCCAGCCACCGGATGTTACCAAGGAGATATGGAGTGCGATGACGGGCCTGCGCGAACAGTTGACGGAGGGTTACCGTATTGAAATCGGCGGTACGGTGGAACAATCAGCCAAAGCCAATGCTTCAATCCAGACATTACAACCGGTGATGTTGGCGTTGATGCTGATCTTTATCATGCTTCAGATGCGTTCCTTTATCGGCACATTGACTGTTCTTGCCACCGCGCCACTGGGGCTGATTGGGGCTGTGCTGGCTCTGCTGCTGTTTAATCAACCCTTTGGCTTTACCGCGCTGCTGGGGCTGATTGGCCTGGGCGGCATCCTGATGCGAAACACCATGATTCTGACGCAGCAGGTGCAGGACAACTTCAAAGCGGGGATGGCTGCGAGAGAAGCCGTTGTCGAGGCGGCAGTGCAACGTTCCCGCCCCGTGGTGCTCACCGCTCTGGCGGCCGTTCTGGCGTTTGTTCCTCTGACCTTTGACCTGTTCTGGGGGCCGCTGGCTTATGTGCTTATAGGTGGCGTAGCAGTGGGCACTCTGATCACGCTATTGTTTGTCCCGGCGCTTTATGCCCTTTGGTTTCGCTTACAGATAAAAGATTGAGGTAGGTTTGAATGAGCGCCAATTTTGTTAGCAATTACAACTCACTTAAGTCTTCCAGGAAGGTGATTGAGTTCTGAAATAACCCTTACACACGACCTGTTTTGCCGACAACACCAGAACCGGTAAAGTCAGGTGTTGAAGCAGCCAGGAGAGTCGTCGAAGTGGCCAGTAGGCACGGACGTCTACGTTTTGACAGCATTAACGGTTTTTCCAGCATAGCGGCTGCGCCGTCGGGGCGCAGCACGATGTGAAGGTTGGGTTGGGTTGGGTCGGTTTTGGAATCAGGACTCGGTAGAGTTTCGGTACCCGGCCATCATTGCCATCATCCAGCCCGGGTACTCCTCGGGCAGGCGGCTGACTTCATCCAGGGCTACCAGTTCATCGTCGGACAAGCGGATTTGGGCCGCGCGGATATTGTCCCTGAGCTGCTCGGGCCGCTTGGCGCCAACGATGATGCTGGTCACAGGCTTCTGGTGTAGCAGCCATGACAGGGCAATCTGTGCCACATTGACCGGTTCGCCGTCGATCTGTTTGCCATCGGCAATCTCCCGCATAACCTTGATGACTTCGCTGCCCCGCTCGCGGTTGACGGGTGGAAAGTCAAACTTGGCGCGCCGGTTTTCTTCGGAAACGTCCGGCCCCTCGTATTTACCGGACAGGTAACCCCCGGCCAGTGGGCTCCACACCATCAGACCAACGTTCTCAGATTTCAGCATCGGAATAATATCCCGCTCCAGATCGCGACCTACGAGGGTGTAGTAGGCTTGCATGGATATGATCGGGCACAGGTTGCGGGCCCGGGTGATGCCGATGGCTTTCATCACTTGCCAGGCGGCCCAGTTGGACAGGCCCACGTAACGCACATGGCCTTGCTGCACCAGGGTGTTCAGTGCCTCCAGAGTTTCCTCGATCGGCGTGGCCGGGTCAAAACCGTGGATCTGGTACAGGTCAATATAATCCGTTTGCAGGCGCGCCAGGCTCGCCTTGCATTCGCTCATTATATGGCCGCGGGAAGCACCACGGGCATTGGGGCTTGCGCCCATGGGGCCGAGCACCTTGGTCGCCAGCACCACATCTTCGCGGCGAACGCCGAGATTCTTCAGGGACTGGCCGACGATGCGCTCACTGGCGCCGAAACCATAGATGTTGGCGGTATCGATAAAGTTGACCCCCGCCTCCAGGGCGATCTTCACGAGTTCGTCGGCCTGTTCCTGCTGCAACTGGCCGATCAGGCCCCAGATGTCCTCATCGCCGCCGAAGGTCATGGTGCCCAGGCACAGTTCGGATACGAACAGCCCCGAGTTGCCCAGCGACTTGTAGCCTGGACGATTGTCTCCATCGAACAGTGGTAAACTCTCAGTTGCCATGTTGCACCTCATCATGCTTTTCGGTTGGTGTTCCAGAATTCACTGTAAATACTGCCGGTTTCGGTTTGTTTGCACTCGCTTGTGTTACTGGGTGAAGATGGCCTTGTAGAAACGCATGGTGCCATCCCAGGAACGGCTGGCAGCCTCTTCATCATAACCAACCGGCATGCCGAACTCCTCGGCGATCTTGTCGGCGCCTGGGTTGGTGAATGAGTGCAGTACTCCGGGAAAGCTCACCAGTGTCAGGTCGACTTCGGCATCCTGCATCTCCTTGACCAGGCCCGCGACCTGATCCGAGGGGACCAGCTTGTCGGCACCGCCGGTGTACACCTGGATCCTGGCTTTCACGGACTCGGGTTCAGCCGTGAGGGGGCTGCCGAGCGCGCCGTGGAAGCTGACAACGCCGTCCAGATCGACGCCCATGCGCGCCATGTTGAGAACCACGGCGCCGCCAAAACAATAACCCTGTGCCGCAATTCGGGACGCATCAACACTTTCGTGGTTCTTCAGGATGTCCATCGCCTTCATGAAGCGCGCCTTGACCTGACTCATGTCCCGAGTGGCTTCCTGCATGAACTTCTGGGCGGTATCGGGATGGTCGGCTTGTTTGCCAGAGCCATACATATCCAGCGCAAACGCCGTATAGCCGGCCGAGGCAAGTCGTTCTGCCTGATTCCGGGCAAATTCATTGTGCCCCCACCATTCATGGACCACCAGAACCCCCGGACGCTTTTGCCCGAATTCATCATCCCAGGCCATGTAGCCGGTGAAGGTCTCGTCGCCGACTTGATACTCGATGGTTCTGGTTTGCGTTTCTGCCAGTACCTGCGTACTTGCAACAGTGAGTGACAGCGTGGCTGCTGCCAGTGCTGTTTTCAGGGTGCTCATCATCTGTTTGCTCCTTTTCGCTCGTTATGAGTCAATTTGCGTAGCGATTCTGTACATCAAAGCGCGATTCCTGTCCCGTCGTTACTGGCAGCGGGCGCGCAGCAGTCGCGTTGCGGCATCAAACACGGCGAGGTCTTCTTCGGTGCGCGCGGCAAGGTGGGCCCCTTCCAGCATCGCCAGGGTCGCCTGCGCTTCATCGGCGGCACCCAGGATGGCCGAGACGGATCCATCCCTTTGTCCCAGTTCAAACGTTGCCGTAATCCACTGCAGAACCATTGCGCGAACGGCGCCGACTCTGGCAATAACGGTGTCGGACAGGCTTTCGCGGCAGGTCGAAAAGGCAACGCACAGACACACGGTCTGGCCATCATGCAACGCCCCGCGGTACAGGGCAATGAGTGCCTTGAGGCGCGCGCCAGCGCTGGCATGGGCTGCGTCTATCTCGGTCAGACCCTGCTGCAGACTGGTCTGATAGCGCTCGATCAAGGCTTCGGAGAGCTTCGCCTTGGTGGGGAAATGATAATGGATCGAGGCCTTTCGAATGCCGATGGCCTCGGCCAGATCCGCGTAGCTGAACCCGTCAAAGCCCCGTGACCGGACGGTGTGCTCGGCAAGATCCATCAGGGCTGTTCTGGTATCACGGTTCATGGTTGTTCACCTGTCTGCCTTTTCAATCCCGCTATTGCCGGGCTTATACCCTCGGTGCCCCGGCAAATCGCAGGTGCCCCGTTTTCATCCAGATCTTGGCGCCGTCGTCCCCGGCCGTCACGGACAACCTGTGTCCTTCAGGGAGGCGCAGCCAGTCATGCCTGGCCAGCACCTCGCCATCCCTGATAGCCGAACCTTCGACCACCAGCAGTTCGATTCCGCCGGGCGCCTCAGAGGTCAGTGTCGCCCCCGCATCGAGCTGGCTGTAGGTCACGATCTCACGATCGTCCTCATGCAGCTTTGCGGTGGCAACGCCGCCCACTGGGGCGCCCAGCTCGGCCTCCATATTCTTGCTGAACTGGGTGCGGTCGGCCAGGTCGAACTGCCACAGTTTCACAAATATCGTACAGCCCGTTTCAGAGCCCGGAATATGTGACGTGGTTGGGGGGTTGCGCACGTAGGTGCCAGCAGGGAAGTCACCGTGCTCGTCCTGGAACACGCCATCGAGTACGATGAATTCTTCTCCACCGGTATGGGTATGCGCCGAGAAATGACTGCCCGGCGCATAACGCACGATGGTCGTGGCGCGGGCAACTTCGTCCCCGATCCGGTCCAGCATGCGCCGCTCCACCCCTTTCATGGGCGAGGGCTGCCATTCAATCTGGTCGGAATGCATAACCACCGGTTTGGAGAAATCTGCATTAATCTCCATGATATTCCTCCCTTTTGTGCCCTTCATGTTTTCAGCGCTTGCATTAAATCCGAAGGTTTCGGATTACCCGGCAATTGAAGGACGGGCTGCGACTTTTGCGCGCCAGGCCTGGAGATTGGTCAGAGACTCGGGAATGTCAACCTTCGCGAAATCCGCAAACCCCAGGCCGGCAAAGGCGGTGATGTCTGCGACCGAGAAGCTGTCGCCTGCGAGAAACTCGTTGTCCGCCAGAACGCTGTCAAGGTAGGCCATGGTTGCGCTGGCAATTTCTTTCTGTTTATTACCCCACTCAGCGCATTGCCAGGTTTCCAGATCCGGACCAAGCCCCGGGGTCGCGTGGTGGAAATAGGCACCCACGGCGTTCATCAGACCGTTTTCTGCCCGCAGATTCATCATTGCGATACGGGCACGCTCCGCTGGGGTTGTACCCATAAGGGACGGACCATCAAAGACGCCGTCGATATATTCGGTGATGGCATTGCACTGGGCGATGCAGGTGCCGTCGTCAAGTTCCAGCATGGGCACGGTGGCATCCGGGTTTTTCGTCTTGAACGCCTCGGAACGGTGCTCGCCGCCCATGACATCGACCGGGACGAATTCCACCTGGTTTGTTGCGCCTTTTTCTGCCAGAGCGATGCGAACGCGGAGCGGGTTCGGGAAGCCTTCGATATCGTAGATTTTCATTGATTGCCTCTGTTGGTCATTAAACATGCGCCAATTAATCTACCTATTAGTAGGTAGATGTGCAAGAGGCAATTTGATTGTTCTGCTTTTCTTTGCGCTGTTGACAAGACATTCCAAACGCCAAGAACAGCCCGGACCTTCTTGCAGTACATAGCCAAACCAAAAAGCCAGCTTCTCAGTTAGACGATTTGATAAATATCGAAGTGTTTTTGTTGAAAGAAGCGTGTGCGAAAGAGCAGCCGTGAATGTTCGCTTATGTTTAATAGCGGTCCGTGGACCTGGGTGAAATGAAGGCGGCCAAGCGCTGCCGAATGATAGATAAAACGCAAGAGACACATATTGCGACTCAGGGTGATATACCCCTGACACCCTCAGAGGTAAGCTGAGAGTTCGATAATCACACCTTTTTCCCTAAGGGCTTGATAGGTCATCTCCAGGTCCTCTCGCTGTTCCAATCGCAGATCACCTTCAACGTATACGGGGGTAAGTTTCTCCGATTTTCGGGCAGACGTTTTTTGAACCGGCATATCCACACTTCGTTCTTCCAAATTCTTGATATGTCCCACCAGTTCAAAAAGACTGTCCTCCGGTCGCTCGGACAAAGCCTGCTCCGCAATGCTGGGAGCAATATCCTCTCCAATTCCCATCTGAACGAGCAAAGAAATCAATTCGGCGCACTTTGACCTGTTTGCGTGTTTTACAGCGTCATCTTCAGAAGGTGCATATGGCATATCGGGCAGCGCTGTATGCGCTACCAGTGATTCACGCGGTATATCGAGGTCCGCATACTGCAGGATTGTTTCTTCTCGGCCGCTTCTCAAGGCAGAAATCATGGGGTGAATCATAGCGAGTTCGTCCTGATAGACCTTAGTTACCAGGGGCCTATCAATTGCTTTACGGTTAGCAACCACAGCTCGCGCCTGACTTAGATAAAAAAGCGTGACGGCAATGTGCGCAACCCCCTGAGTCAATTCCCAGAATAAATCCATCATTCCCTGGCTAAGGGGAGTAGGGGTTTCAAACCACTGAAGTTTCCACAATCGCCTAAAGAACCGCTCCCACTCTCCATCGCCGCTATTGGCTCCAGCTCTCGCAAAGCGTCCCCAATCCAGACTACCGAATTGAGCAGCTCGTCGAGCAGAGCGCATGGTGGGCTGGAAAAGCTCCAGAGCTTTCGGTGTGCCTATAAAGAGAACGGGGACCTTGATCACGTTCGTCAGCGTCACGAAGAAGTTGATCATTTTGGCTGAGCCACCTGACCGAGATCTCTCTAGATGCTGAATCTCGTCAATAACCAACACTCCAATAGAGTGCAGCGCACAAACGCGAGCGATGCTTCCAAGCATTGATTCGGCAGAAGAACGGCTTTTTACATAAAGGGCTTGGTAATCTGTACCCAAAGCAACATCAACCGCCCTGAAAAAGTTGGTGCAAAGATTCTTCACTGAACCGTCGTGTGGGCACTCCACTTTCAACCAAACCAGTTGAGAATGTTGATAGTCGGGGTGGTAGATGGCTTGCGGGTAAGTCTTCAAGATCGCTTCTACTGCCGTAGACTTACCAGTGCCGGAGCATCCAATAACCGAACTGACAAGGGCCTCGTTACCCGCGTTTCGAGCGATTGAGGAGAAGTCAGTGTGGTCTACGTCTTCAAGGTTGAGATGGTAGTCTGGTGTCGCAATGTTTCTACTTAAATACCCTCGACGAAGCATACCCGAAATCATCTGTTCCAATTGGAGATGTGACTTCGTTGGGTAAAGAAATTGATCGAGGATTCTCATCATTGCCTGGCGACGTATATGGGCTGGGAGAGACTTCTCCGACTCGTAGACCTCTGGGAACCGCGCCAGCAGCTTTGCAGCATCATGAGGCGAATTGATTGGAGGCAAGGCATTTATCAGCGGATGACCCTTATATTCCCGGATTTCTGCCTCATGGTATTGGGCAAGGGGCAGTTTAGTCATCGTCATCCTCCAGGAAGGAATCCAGATCCGGGTAATCTAGATTTTCATTTGATTCAGTTTTGTTGGAGTGGAAAGGCACTATATCTGCCGAGTGTTCCCGAGTCGGTTGGGTATTGGATTTAATCCTGCTACGGTTGCGCTCTAATTCTTTTTCAGTGGCGCGGTTCTGCCGGATTCCTTTTAATCGGCTGGAGTCCGTAACAGATCGTTTAGTAGTGGCTTTCCTTTTCTTCGCATTCGCGACCATCTCCTGAAGGTCGGCGAGGGCATCGGGTTTGTGATAATTTTCCGCTTGCTTGGCTTTAGCTTTGGTGCGCTTCATCTCTTTCTGAATTCCTGCTGCTTCGAGGAAACTCATGTCCTTGAATCGGCGGCTTCGGTCAGAAAGCTCACACACCCAGTAGTTTTCGAATTTAGAGTCAGGCCTCAGATAAACGGTGTTAGTCCGCCGGGGGTCAAAAGCGATATCTACATTTGAAGGGCGGTTTTGTGGGATGCGATCAAACCAGCCCGCCGCCAAAGCCTCCCGACAGGTATAGAAGAGCCCTCTGAACCTGATACCCACTTGGGACACCGTGCCAGTCTCGTATGGTAGAAGATTGATTCGGGCTAAAGTTTCGTCACAGGCTCGGAGCTTGCCGGTGCGATGCTGAATACCCCAGCTCCAAAGCTCTCGTGGCACTGGAGGCAAATCTGGAGGCATGTCGGGTGCAAAATCATAACCTTCAACAACGTGCCTGGTGTTGTGGATGATGACCAGATTGATCAGCATTTCGGTGAATTCTGGAAGGTTCATTTCCGCATCCAGTTCATATCGCTTGCCGATGCGCTTTTTGCCATTCACCGGCTCGACCACACCGCCTACATAGGGTCGAAATTCACTCTGAATGGTGCTGAAAAAACGCTCGCAGATCGCTTTGTCATCACCTCGGTAAGCTCTTGAATTACTGAGTTTGATGCCAAATCGATTTACCAGAACATCACCTTGCTTGGGCAACAGTTCTGCTCGGTCCGCCATGATGCCATCAGGCACACCAATACTTGGCCAATCTTCTTTTCGAATGTTCACCCCGTACTCGCGACAAAACTTGGTTTTATCGCTAAAGGCGTTTGCCAAAGCCATCATTGCCGCCGCCCAAGAGGGGTTCTCAAGCCCCACGTACATCCCCACTACCATTCTGCTGAACACATCCTTGACGAAATACAGCACGGGACGACCAATTATCAAGTTAGGGTCATCCTCAGCCACCAGATAAAGATCACCAATGGTTGCATCGATCTCATATCGAGCCCCTGGTCCAAAATTTAGATTGGCCGAGGTACTGGTAAGCGCCCGGTTATCCTTTTGGTAAACGCGTCTTGGGGTTCGTTTTCTAACCACGTCACTTTTACGATAGTTGGTTTCGTAGAAGTACTGAAACTGCCGCATCGTAGGTAGATGTTTCTCAGTTGCGGAAGGGTAGCGTGCTTTGAAGAGTCCTACTACTTTGCCATAGGCAGCGGTGAGCGGTACCTTTTCGTTGGTCAGGTAAAAGCCATCCAGCACCTTCCGAAAAATCTCTGCAACTTCCTCAGTTACAGGGACGCCGGTCCCGGGTGAAACTGTTCGTTTGGGGCCAACCTTATTTTCCACCTCTCGCCTTGGCTGCCCTTTCGCTCCGCATTTGTGATAGTCGGGCACCAACGAATTCGGTGCCATTCCCCTCTGCCAGTATCGGCGAAGTTGTCGAACAATGTACAATCTCGGCCTTTCAGTTGAGGCTAGCCGCTTGTTAATTATCTGATTACGTTCATTTTTACTGAATAATGAAAGGTATTGGTCGAGCAATGGGCGTATCGCGTCCCAAGCTTCATCACGCCTCTGAGCACCTACACTAGCCTCCCTAACACTGGGTATTGGATAGGGATCAGGAATGGATTCATATCCAAGCGAAATGAAGTCTTGCTCAGAGATAGGGAAGGGCCAAGCCTTCTCGCTATCCACATCAATCAACATCAAATCACTGATATGCTCAAGGACAACACGGAAACGCTTGCCTGTCCTGGGATCCCTGAATACTCCATTAAGAAGCATGGTTCACCCCGCTATCAAACGCTTTAGCTCCAAGGCTTAGATCTCCAAAAATCCAGCTATGAAATACCTTGTTCAACGGGACCCTTATGGATCTATGGGCGACTGCATGGCGAAGGACGCCAAGATGAAATCCCGGTTCCAACTGGTACTGATCGTCCAATTTCGCACAAAGCTTCGTGATTTTGGTTCGAGGGTACCTTTTTAAGCGATGTAAAAGATCTTGCACATCCGAATCACCCAGTTGCTGATAGGCGGTCATATCTGGATTGAGATAGGGCTGGATCCACAGGAGATTCTCTCGCATACCATCAGAGATTTCCCTCTCCGTGAAGATCTTCCAGTCCACTCCGCGAGCTTCCCAGTAGGTTTTTTCGATTTGCAGTTTTTCTAAAACTCGCGGCTTGGAAAGCTCTTTAGATGGTTTCACGGCAACCGCAAGCTGCTCCTTCGGCGACAGGTCAACCAAAAGATCAGTAGACACAACATTCAGTGAGCCATGGGTCTGTGGATGCCTGATGCCTAATCGTGAACAGATATCGAGAGTGTCGTTTATCGGGAGGGGGTATTGTTCACGTATGTCGATCGTTTGTTCGAATTGATCAAAGACTAAGAAGGCAAGAAGCTCAATACCGGAGAGCAAGTGATGCACTCTTCCGACCGAGGCACTGCGGATTCGAACACTCTCACCAGAGCTGCTGATCTCATGGACTTTGATGAACGGTTCGTAGTCTTTCCCCGTGCCTTGTCCCCGAGTTTTCAGTAACTTTTCGTGCTTCCGATCTATTGGTTTATCAGCGTCGTTCATGAAAAAGGCCCCCTGCTCACTGGAGAATAGCAGGTGGCCCATTTTGATCAAACTTTAATGTAAGCCATCAAACTTTAATGTTATTTATCAAACTTTAATGTCCTCTGACAATGCCCCGCGTGTGCGGGGCTTTTTTCATTCAACGGTAACGCTTTTCGCCAGATTGCGGGGCTGGTCCACATCGGTGCCCTTAAGCACGGCTACATGATAGGAAAGTAGCTGCAGTGGCACGGTGTAGACAATCGGGGCCGTAATCGGATGCACAGAAGGAATCTGCATCACGTGAAGGCCCTCTTCGGCTTTCACATCGGCCTTCTTATCCGCAAAGACAAACAGCTCGCCGCCGCGGGCCCGCACTTCTTCCAGGTTGGACTTCAGCTTCTCAACCAGATCATTGTTGGGCGCGACGGTGACCACCGGCATTTCGCTGTCGACCAGGGCCAGAGGACCATGCTTCAGTTCACCGGCCGGATAGGCCTCGGCGTGAATGTAGGAGATTTCCTTGAGCTTGAGGGCACCTTCCAGGGCAACGGGGAACTGGGAACCGCGGCCGAGGAACAGGCTGTGGTTCTTGTCCATGAAGGCTTTGGACATCTCGGCAATCTCGGCATCCAGGGCCAGGACATCACTGACCTGGCCAGGCAGCAGATGGATAGCCTCAACGATCTCTGCTTCCTGCTCTTCCGGCAGCCCGTTGTGACGAGCAAGAGCCAGGGTGAAAAGGAGCAGTGCGGTCAGTTGGGTGGTAAAGGCCTTGGTGGAGGCCACGCCGATTTCCGGTCCGGCCTGGGTCATGATCACCAGGTCGGATTCCCGCACCAGGGAACTGCCAGGCACGTTACAGATGGCCAGTGCCGCCCGGAAGCCGGCCTTCTTGGCCTGGCGCAGGGCCGCCAGGGTATCGGCGGTTTCGCCGGACTGGGAGATACACAGGAACAGGGTGTCCTGCTGGATCACGTGCTTGCGGTAGCGAAACTCAGAGGCCACTTCCACTGAGCAGGCAATACCAGCCAACTCCTCAATCCAGTAACGAGCCACCATACCGGCATGGTAACTGGTGCCGCAGGCAATGATCTGTACGTGACGAACGTTCTCAAGCAGATTTGCTGCCTCGGTACCCAATGCCTGTTCCAGCACCCGGGTTTTGGTGACCCTGCCTTCCATGGTGGCCTTGATCACTTTGGGCTGCTCATAAATTTCCTTGAGCATGAAATGACGGTATTCGCCCTTGTCGGCTGAATCGGCGCCATGTTCGAAACGGGTTACTTCCCGCTCCACCGACTGACCCTCGCGATCGAGAACAGTGATGGCATCCTTGCGGATGTCCGCAATGTCCCCTTCTTCCAGGAACATGAAGCGATCGGTGACCGGCAGCAACGCGAGCTGGTCCGACGCGATGAAGTTCTCACCGATACCCACGCCGATCACCAGGGGGCTGCCCTCACGGCACACGACCAGATGGTCCGGTTCATCGGCGTGAACAACGGCCAGGGCATAGGCGCCACGAAGACGGGCAATGGCGGCCCGTACCGAATCATGGAGATTCCCCAGAGTCCGGTAGTTCTTCTCGATGAGGTGGGCAACGACTTCAGTATCAGTCTGAGAGGAAAACTCGAAACCGTCCGCCCGTAGCTCTTCGCGCAGCTCCTGATAGTTCTCGATAATGCCGTTATGGACGATCGCAAGCCGCTCGCCGGACATGTGAGGGTGGGCATTGATCTGGGAGGGCTCACCGTGGGTGGCCCAGCGGGTGTGAGCAATGCCCAGATGACCTGCAAGCGGGTTGGCTTTCATGGCGTCGCCGAGCGCGGCAACCTTGCCCACCTCCCGCGCTCGTTGAACCTTGTGATCACCACCGATCACGGCCATGCCGGCGGAGTCATACCCGCGATATTCCAGACGGCGCAGACCCTCAAGAAGGATGCCCTGAACGTCCCTTTCCGAAACCGCGCCTACAATTCCACACATGCTGCTCTACCTGTCTGTTGATCGTTTAAATCAGTGTTTCTTCGGCTTTTCCCAACCGGAGATATTCCGCTGTCGGCCCCTGGCAACGGCCAGTTCGCTCTCGGCGACGTCCCGTGTAATGGTCGAGCCAGCACCAATGGTAGCCTCGGTCGCTACCGTGACTGGCGCCACCAGCGAACAGTTGGAGCCCACGAAGACGCCGTCCCCTATAATCGTCTGGTACTTGTTCGCCCCATCATAATTGCAGGTGATGGTTCCTGCACCCACATTCACACGAGCACCGAGGGTGGCGTCACCAACATAACTGAGGTGGCTGATTTTGCTCCCTTCACCAATTACGGATTTTTTCAGCTCTACGAAATTGCCAACCTTTGTATTGGCGGCCAGTCGGTTACCGGGACGGAACCGGGCGTACGGTCCGATCTGCGCATTCTCCCCGATGGTGGAGCTCTCAATCACACTGTAGGCCTTGATCTCCGTTCCGTCACCAATATGGGCATCCTTGATAACGCAGCCCGGGCCAACATGAACGCGATTTCCCAGCGTCACCTCGCCCTCGAACACGGCGTTTACATCAATATACACATCACAACCAACCGAGAGATTACCCCGGACGTCGATTCGGGCCGGGTCGGCCAGGGTAGCTCCCTGCAGCATGAGTTGCTGCGATTGCTGGAGCTGGAACCAGCGTTCAAGCTCGGCCAGCTGAACGCGGTTGTTCACGCCCTGAACTTCCATGACATCCGCGGGTTGATTGGAAGCCACTTCCACGGAATCTTTAGCTGCCATGGCGATGATGTCAGTCAGGTAGTATTCCCCCTGAGCATTGTCGTTCGACAGTTGCGGCAACCAACGCTTCAAATGTGCCGCACTCACACCAAGAATCCCGGTGTTAACCTCCCGGATCGCCTGTTGATCGACACTGGCGTCTTTCTGCTCGACAATGCGAGTGACGTTGCCGTCGGCGTCCCGAACGATCCGGCCATAGCCCGTTGGATCGTCCATCGTAACCGTCAGCAGACCCAGGCTATCGCCGCTAACATGATCCACCAGAATCGCGAGGGTCTGCTTACGGATCAGTGGCACGTCGCCATACAGCACAAGCACACGGGCGTCGTCCGGTAGATGATCCAGAACCTGCATCACAGCATGGCCGGTACCCAAGCGCTCACGCTGCTCCACCCAGTGTATGATGTCGTCGCTGATAGTCAGGCGAACCTGATCGGCACCATGCCCGATGACGGTATGGATCGTATCGGCACCGAGTTCGTGTGCCGTATCGATTACGTGCTGAAGCATGGGTCGACCTGCGAGGGTGTGGAGAACCTTCGGTAATGTCGATTTCATGCGCGATCCCTGGCCGGCGGCCAGAATGACGACGTGTAGCGGGCTCATGGAAAAGTCAGGCTCCCGGAGTGTTGAATCTCTGAATACTGAAAATAAAAAAACCGCACCCTTCAGGGCCGGATGGCCAACGTAACACGTTGGTCTTCCAGCCGCTCAGGATGCGGCTTCGGTGCTCGGCAAACCCGAAACTGAAATGCTTATCGCATTTTGTTACGCAGCTGCTGGATGGTACGAAGCTGAGCAACAGCTTCGGCCAGCTCTGCAGCGGCACGGGAGTACTCGAATTCACCGGTCTTGTTGGCAAGTGCTTTCTCGGCTTCTTTCTGAGCTTCGAGCGCGGCTGCTTCGTCCACATCCTTTGCACGAACCGCGGTATCCGCCAACAAAGTCACCAGATTGGGCTGGACTTCCAGATACCCGCCGGACACGTAAAGAATTTCTTCTTCACCGCCCTGCTTGATGATCCGAATGGGACCAGGCTTGAGCTGGGTTAGCAGCGGCGTGTGACCCGGGGCAATACCCAGGTCACCTTCAGAGCCCGCTGCGATCAGCATTTCCACCAATCCGGAATAGATCTTTGTTTCGGCACTTACCACATCACAATGCACGGTCATACCCATGTCAGTTGCCTCTTTGATCGATCCGGAAACAAATGCGTCGGCTCAGATTAGCTCTTTGCCTTGCTCTTCATTTCCTTCGCTTTCTCGACCGCTTCCTCAATGGTACCAACCATGTAGAACGCCTGCTCGGGCAATTCGTCATAGTCACCATTCAGGATGCCCTTAAAGCTGCTGATGGTTTCCTTGAGGGAAACGTACTTACCGGGGGAACCGGTGAATACTTCAGCAACGTGGAACGGCTGGGACAGAAAACGCTCGATCTTACGGGCACGGGCAACGGTCAGCTTGTCTTCTTCTGACAGTTCGTCCATACCCAGGATGGCGATGATGTCTTTCAGCTCCTTGTAGCGCTGCAGGTTAGTCTGCACGCCACGGGCCACTTCGTAGTGCTCCTGGCCGATAATCAGCGGATCCAACTGACGAGAGGTGGAATCCAGCGGATCGATCGCCGGGTAGATACCCTTGGAAGCGATGTCACGGCTCAGTACCACGGTCGCATCCAGGTGCGAGAAGGTGGTTGCAGGCGACGGGTCAGTCAAGTCATCCGCCGGTACGTAGACCGCCTGGATGGACGTGATGGAACCGTTCTTGGTGGAGGTAATACGCTCCTGCAGCTGACCCATCTCTTCAGCCAGAGTCGGCTGGTAACCTACCGCAGACGGCATACGGCCGAGCAGTGCGGATACTTCGGTACCGGCCAGGGTGTAACGGTAGATGTTGTCAACGAACAACAGTACGT
>Ga0189285_100076_pt1 | contig 51100 bp, 46 predicted proteins | sample GEYOminimetaG_FD_130315 | JGI IMG/M metagenome (GOLD analysis project Ga0189285, IMG submission 130315) | Marine microbial communities from the Costa Rica Dome - GEYO mini metaG | ecosystem: Environmental > Aquatic > Marine > Oceanic > Photic zone | place: Costa Rica: the Eastern Pacific... | reverse complement strand
TCCTTGTCTGAAAGATCAGCGTACCTGCGTAACTCTTAAAACGTTCCAGCAATCTCTTACCAGAACCGCTAGACCAACGCCGCCTACGCTTCCCTTCCTTCAATATCAAATTGTCAAAGAACAAACCCAAACACGGGTTTTCGACGGAACCAACAGACACCAATGCCCAATCCCGAGGGGATTAAATCGTCTGGCATGTGAGGTAGATCCGACAGGATCGCACCGCGTTGCCGCAGCGCCGCCGTCGATGGAGCGGGTTATACGCAGACCCCTTTTGTGAGTCAACAACCTTTGTCAAAAAAGATTCACAAAAGTGCTCTTGTAGATGTTTTGTGAATCTTGAAATTCTTAAAAAATTCATTAAAACAATCACTTAAATCCTCTTTAGGGTGTGCAGTAACTCGAAATTCGCGTTTAACGCTGTATGTATGGACAACGTTGCCAAGCCGCTTCTCAACGAAGTCGCCTAGACTGCAGAATTCAGGCAAAATTCGTCTAATTGACCCAATGCCGTAATAAAGGCATTTTTAAGCCATAGACCGCTGACCACTCTTCCATCCGGGCAACCGGACAACAAAACCGGAAAAGGCATAGTAAGCTGTCCCCTATCTTAAGAGCTAAAAAAGACAGTCATGAAGTTTGGTAGTTTTCCAGCCCATCACACGTTGAAGGTCGACCTTGGGGATCACCCCCCCCTCGTCATGCAAGGCGATCAGCATGTGTTAAAGGACAAGCGTCAGGTTTCCCTACGCTGGTTATCTGGCACGGTGCTCACTGGCTTGACCTCCATCATTCTGATGGGTGGAGCATTAATGACCGCTATCGATGGTCAATATTCGGTATCGGCTGCCACTGGTGTTCAGGCTATCGAGACGACAGCGCAAAAGTCAGGCTCTAAAGGCGGCAAGGGTGACCGAATAACTCAGACGGCGACTGAATACTCCAATAAGCAGATCATCGATGTAAATGTCGTCACACGGGAAGGTGACCGAGAATATATTCGGATGAAGGCTTATGCGTTCATCACATCCACACTCGCCACCCGCAAGGATCCCAAACTCTCCCAAGAGATCCCACCCTACAATCCCCTTACGCTATTTTCGGAAAATCATAGCGACACACTCGGATCTGAAGTCGCCAGTATCTTTGCTGACAGCTCCTATGGCGTGAAGGTCGAGGGTGAAATCAGCATAGCGCTCACCCGCTTTCCGGCGAACAACCCGGATATATCAAACGGGATCGAGCCAAAAGAACAAGATGTAGAAAGGGTGGTGCGGGAGTCGGCAAGGTTTCTGACTGCTGCTAACCAGTCCTTCGATGTCGCCACCAAGGCAATCGTTGATCCTGCCCGTTTCGACTTTAATCTGGCCCGCCAACCGGATCTGGCTCGTTATGCTGTCCGAATCACACCCGAGAACGTTTCATTTGTCTCAAAAACGGATGAAGAAACACGGTATGCCGGCATGGAAGAAAAAATCGTGCCGATCACCGATGAAATTGAAATTGTCGACGCGCTTCATGAGCACAGCATTACACCGGACGACGCTGTCCAAATCCAATCTGCCTTCTCCCAAAACTATAAGCTGGACATGCTCTCCAACGGCCATCGGCTTCGCATTGCATATGCTCCTGCCTTCGATGGAACCAGCCGAATGCTCCCAGAACGGGTCAGCCTGTATGTCGATACAGAGCACAAGGCGACTGTCGCGCGCTCTGATACAGGCACATATGTCAAAGCGAAGGCACCAGCGACTTTCCTTGCAAGCGCATTTGCCGAAGCGGATCGCGTATCCTATGGCGGACCGACCCCGGTTATATATGACAGCCTTTATCAAACCGCTCTCGAACAGGAACTGCCAGATCACATCATCGACGAGTTGATCCGGATTTTCTCATTCGATGTGGACTACAATGCGCGGGTTCAACCAGGAGACTCACTGGAACTGTTCTTCGCCGAAAACACAGATGAGGCCGCTGCGCCCCAAGAGGTCCTTTACGCTGCTCTCACCACTGGCGCGACATCGCGACGTTTTTATCGCTTCAGAACCCCTGATGATGGCATCGTTGACTATTACGACTCCAATGGTCAAAGCGCGAAAAAGTTTCTGATGCGCAAACCTCTGTCCAGCGGCCGGTTCCGTTCCGGTTTCGGCATGCGGCGCCACCCGATCCTGAAATACCGCCGAATGCACACTGGCGTGGATTGGTCAGCATCCCGCGGCACACCGATCATGGCAGCCGGCAACGGCGAGATCATCAAGGCTGGTTGGAGTTCAGGCTACGGTCGGCGCATCGAAATACAGCACACCAACGGGTATGTCACGACCTACAGCCACATGAACGGGTTTTCGCGGGGAATTCGCAAAGGCGCACGCGTAAATCAGGGACAGATTATCGGCTCTGTCGGCTCGACCGGTCTCTCGACCGGCCCGCACCTTCACTACGAAGTGAAGGTCAACGGAAATTTTGTGGACCCAATGCGCATTCGTTTGCCACGTGGCCGGGTTCTGGACGGGGACATGCTCGCTGAATTTGTGAAGGAACGAGATCGTATTGACGCGTTGCTTGAAGACGGCAAGCGGCCTTCCAGATTCGCCTCAGTGAATTAAGACCACGAGAAAGACTTCGAACATACTAAAGCCGGCAAAAATGCCGGCTTTCTTGCTTTCAATTGAGGCTCTGCCAAATCAAGCTGCGACTGTGTTTTCGCCCTCGACAGAGAAAAGTAGACGATCAGTTCCAGCCGTCGCTGAGACGGACTGCCCATCCAGAATGTCACCGGCCAAGAGCTTTTCAGCCAATGGATCCTGAACTTCCTTCTGTATGACGCGCTTCAACGGACGAGCTCCATATGCCGGGTCATATCCCTTCTGAGCTAACCAGCTTAGAGCCGCTTCATCCAGAGACAGATCGATCTTCCGATCCGCCAAAAGCCCACGCAACCGCTCCAACTGGATCTTGACGATATCGCCCATTTGCGCCCGTTGCAGACGGTGGAACAGAACAATCTCGTCAAGCCGGTTCAGGAACTCTGGCCGAAAGTGCCCACGCACACTCATCATTACTTGATCACGAACAGCATCACTGTCTTCGCCTTCAGGCTGATTGACCAGATACTCAGCGCCAAGGTTCGACGTCATGATAATGAGCGTGTTGCGGAAGTCGACCGTGCGCCCCTGTCCATCTGTCAGACGACCATCATCGAGAACCTGCAGCAACACGTTGAAGACATCCGCATGCGCCTTTTCGATTTCATCAAACAGGACGACCTGATAAGGGCGGCGACGGACAGCTTCTGTTAGAGCACCACCTTCATCGTATCCGACATAGCCAGGAGGTGCGCCGATCAAGCGGGCAACCGAGTGCTTCTCCATGTATTCCGACATGTCGACCCGCACCATGGCGGTATCGCCGTCGAATAGGAAACTTGCGAGCGCCTTGGTCAATTCCGTCTTGCCGACACCGGTTGGTCCGAGGAACATGAACGATCCGATTGGCCGGTTCGGGTCCTGCAATCCGGCCCGCGCCCGGCGAACAGCCGTTGACACAGCTGAAATTGCCTCGGCCTGCCCGACAACCCGGTTCGCCAGAACATCTTCCATACGCAGAAGCTTCTCACGCTCACCTTCCAGCATCTTGTCGACGGGAATACCCGTCCACTTCGAAACCACCTGAGCTACATGGGACGAGGTGACAGCTTCGTCCACCATCGCGTCACCCTGTTCGGTTTCTTCAGCTTCCTTGAGCTTGCGCTCCAGATCGGGAATAGCGCCATAGGCCAACTCACCGGCGCGCGCCAGATCGCCTTGCCGCTGAGCAATTTCCAGATCCGTTCTGGCCTGCTCCAACTGCTCCTTGATCTTTTGCTCCAGATTCAGCTTTTCCTTTTCGCTCTGCCACCGAGCCGTCAGAGCATCAGATTGCTCTCCAAGGTCCGAGAGTTCTTTCTCAAGCTTGGCCAACCGATCTTTGGTGGCAGTATCGTCCTCGGCCTTTAATGCCTCGCGCTCGATTTTCAGCTGAATGATCCGCCGATCAAGCTCGTCCAATTCCTCCGGCTTGGAATCGACCTGCATGCGCAGGCGAGACGCCGCCTCATCAACCAGATCGATTGCCTTATCGGGCAAAAACCGGTCAGTGATGTAACGGTTCGACAAGGTTGCAGCAGACACGATCGCCGTGTCGGTGATCCGAACACCATGGTGCAGCTCATACTTTTCCTTGATGCCCCGCAATATCGACACCGTATCTTCAACTGTCGGCTCACTGACAAACACAGGCTGGAACCGGCGAGCCAATGCCGCGTCCTTTTCAACGTGCTTGCGGTACTCCTCGAGGGTCGTGGCCCCGACACAGTGAAGTTCACCCCGTGCCAGAGCGGGTTTCAAAAGGTTGGAGGCATCCATGGCACCATCGGCTTTGCCCGCGCCAACAAGCGTGTGCATCTCGTCAATAAACAAAATGATCCCGCCAGCAGCAGCTTCCACTTCAGACAAGACAGACTTCAGACGCTCCTCAAATTCACCACGATACTTCGCCCCTGCAATCAGAGAACCCATATCGAGGGCAAGGAGTTGCTTGTCTTTTAGTGACTCCGGCACATCGCCGTTCACGATCCGCAGAGCCAATCCCTCAGCAATAGCGGTTTTACCCACACCGGGCTCACCGATAAGCACAGGATTGTTCTTGGTTCGACGTGAAAGCACCTGAACCGTCCGTCGAATTTCCTCATCACGGCCAATCACAGGGTCAAGCTTCCCGTCCCGAGCAACCTCGGTCAGGTCACGCGCATATTTCTTGAGCGCATCATATTGGTTTTCTGCAGTCGCGCTGTCAGCCGTCCGCCCCTGTCGCAGGGCATTGATCGCTTCATTCACGGAATTTGGCGTCAATCCAGCTTGTTTCAGCAGCTTACCCGCCTCACTCTCGGCATCCATGGCGAGGGCCAGCAACAATCGCTCAACGGTTACATAGCTATCGCCAGCTTTTTCCGCGATTTTTTCAGCCTGCTCAAACAAGCGAGCTGTTGCCTGAGAAAGATAAAGCTGCCCTGCGCCACCAGAAACCTTAGGCATTTTGGACAGCGCATTCTCAATACCCTGCCGCAGCATCTGAACATCACCACCTGCCTTGGTGACCAAGCAAGCAGACATGCCTTCAGCGTCGTCCAGCAACACTTTCAGGATATGTTCCGGCGTGAATTGTTGATGCCCCTGCCCCAAGGCAAAGGTCTGTGCGGACTGGATGAAGCCCCGCGCACGTTCGGTGTATTTTTCAAAATTCATGTCAATCCTCCTGATCCGCCAAGGTCACCCGAAGCATGACCGGCGTCTTGGGATGCGGCCCCCGAACATGGGCACCCGCGCGACGTCAACGCCGCTCCCATCATATAGGTGTTGCAATTTAATCACAAAAGGGGCAGTCGCTTGATTTTTATGCGCAAAACAAAAACGGCGCCCATAGGGCGCCGCTTGTTCAACCGGTTTTATTGAAAACCGGGCGTGTGGCCTTAAGCCATCATTCGCTCGCAGGAACAGCTTCCGCCTCTGCAGCTTCCTCAGTAACTTTAGGGCGGCGCGGGCGAGGTGTCCGGCGTGCACGCGGCTTCTTGACTGGCTCCTCACCATCTTCAGCCTTTGCTTCCACTGGAGCGTCCTCAGAAACAGCCTCATCCTGGGTCTCGCTCTTGCGCGGGCGTCCACGGGCAACACGAGCGCGGCGGCGCGGCTTTTCAACCTCTTCGCCGTCTTCGCTGGCCTCAGCCGCGTCGGCATTTGACGTTTGGCCGTTAACCTGGCCGGCCGGATCAATTGTCGGCATGCTTTCGATAAACGGTTGCGGGCTGTCTTCGCCGACAACATCTGCACCAGCGCCATTTGCACGCTCAGTACGCTCAGCACGCTCAGGGCGTTCAGTTCTCTCGGACCGCTCGCCACGCTCTGGACGCTGACGTTCGCCATTGGCTCCACCGGACCCATTGGCGGTTTGCTCGGCTCCCTCTTCTCCATCCTGACGATGAAATTGAGACGGCTGCTGTTGAGGCTGAGCGGCTGCAATGATGCGCAGATAGTGTTCTGCGTGCTGCAAATAGTTTTCGCCCATCACACGATCACCGGATGCCTGCGCATCGCGCGCAAGCTGCTGATACTTGTCAGCGACGTGCTGTGCCGTGCCCCGAATTTTTACATCTGGACCGTTTGATTCGTAGGTCCGAGTTAGCGGATTAGGGCCTTTGCGGCCACGTCCGCGCATACGCTTGTTGCTTTGATTTCCTGGTCTCATCCTGCCGTTTTCTCTTAAGTAACGGCGGCCGAACAAGTGTCGACCTACATCGGAACTGTAAAATGCCGATACGAACACATGCCAAACCCCTCTTGGGGCTTAGCGGCTGTCAAAACACATCACGAGCTATCAAGCACACCATGTAATGGCAGCAGATGAATGTGCAGTTTCCTGACAATCCGAGTAATCGGCCAATCCGTCAAAAGAGACGAAGTGAAAGGTGATGTCTGTGCTTTTGACTACGGCGGCTATTGGGTGCAACCGCTTTAAGCACTTCACTTTTCCGACCTCGGTGATTTGAAACTACCTGTTTCCGTAGACATTTCCAAGTGTTTTTTCGCCACAAGCGCAATTCTGACAGGGTTATCCTAAGGCAGCGAGTACAACCCGGTCCTGACCGGCCAAATCCTTAATGATTTCAACACCGCAATAACCGTGATCCGTGCATAGGCTTGAAACTGACTTGCCCTGATCAAATCCGATTTCCAACGCCAGATGCCCGGAAGGTGCAAGAAGTTCCTTTGCACTGGGAATCAGTTGTCGATACGCGTCCAAACCATCGGCGCCTCCATCAAGCGCTCGCAGCGGATCATACGCACGAACTCCAGTATCAAGCTGGCGAACAACATCACTCGCGATATAGGGCGGGTTGCTTACAATCCAGTCGAACTGCCCCGAAAACGGCGCAAGATAACTCCCGCGCACAAAACTGAGACGACCCTCCACACCATTCATCGCGGCATTGGCTTTTGCAGCCAAAAGAGCATGTTCGGAAATATCGCTCGCCACCCCCTCAGCCAATGCGCTGTTGGCCGCTAGTGCGATGGCGATCGCCCCGGTGCCAGTGCCCACATCCAAAAACCGCCAGGCAGTGTCTGTTGGCGCGATGTTCAGCACCGTATCAACGAGGATTTCTGTGTCCGGACGCGGTTCAAGTGTATCGGCATTCAGTTGGAATTCCAGACCATAAAACTCCCGAACACCCAGGATACGGCCAACGGGGACACCCCGCTGTCGCTGCTCTTGAGCATCCAAGATGACTTTAATCTTGTCTGTTGACACAAGATCATCTTCTCGCAACACAAGATCCGAAGGATGGAGGTCCAACAGGCCGCTAACCAAGTGCCGTGCATCCAGATCAGCAGTCGGGTTTTCAGCCTTGCGAAAGGCGTCCCGCACCTGCCGATAAAGCGCCCCGAGCCTCAAACACCACCCTCTTCAGCTGCAAGCAAGGTCGCCTGATAATCGAGGATCAAGGCTTCAACGACTTCAGCCAAACCTTCTCCGGCAATGATCTGTTCAAGCTTGTATAGCGTCAGTCCGATGCGGTGATCAGTAACCCGGCCCTGCGGAAAATTGTAGGTGCGAATGCGCTCGGACCGATCACCAGACCCAACCTGCACACGCCGTGCTTCCGTTCGCTCGCTTGCAGCACGAGCGCGTTCCTCATCATAGATGCGGGCACGCAGCAGCTGCATGGCACGCGCCTTGTTCTTGTGCTGAGACCGTTCATCCTGCACAGCAACGACGATGCCCGTCGGCTCATGGGTGATGCGAACGGCAGAATCCGTTGTGTTAACGTGCTGTCCGCCAGCCCCAGAGGCCCGGAACGTATCAATGCGCAGATCACTCTCATTGATCTCGATATCAACATCCTCTGCCTGCGGCAAAACGGCGACTGTGGCCGCTGAGGTGTGGATACGCCCACCAGACTCCGTAGCCGGCACGCGCTGCACCCGGTGGACCCCGGATTCAAACTTCAACCGCGCGAAGACATTTTCTCCAGATACAGAAGCAATCACTTCCTTGAAGCCACCGACCTCACCTTCACTAGTAGACAGAATTTCCACCTTCCAGCCATTCAGCTCGGCAAACCGCTGATACATCCGGAAGAGATCTCCGGCAAAAAGCGCTGCCTCGTCGCCGCCCGTTCCGGCACGCACTTCCAAGATTGCATCATTGGCGTCAGCCGAATCCTTCGGCAATAGACCGATCCGCACATCCTGCGTAAGCGTTTCCAAGCTGGCGGCCAATTCGTCGCGCTCAGCTTCCGCAAGCTCGCGCATCTCCGGGTCTGTATCCGCATCGTCCAGCATGGCCTCAGCTTCAGCCAGCTCTTCCTCTGCCTTGATCAAGGTCCGAATCTTGTGCACCAGAGGCTCAAGACCGGAATATTCCCGAGACAACTTCACGTAAGTGCTCGGGTCCGGATTGGCGGACATTTGATGCTCAAGCTCGGCAAACCGATCCAGCAATGTATTCAGTTTTTGACGCGCCAGCATGAGCGCAAGTCTCCTTGATGGTCAAAACCATGACAGATTGAAACAGCTAAAGCTCGACGTTGGTGTCGTCGGCGTAGCGCAGCAGAAATTCGCGAATATTCGCCTCAGGATGCCCCGGCTCGAGGCGTGGCAACATCCGTGCAGACAAACGCCCCAAGTCTAGGGTTCTCAACATCGCCTTTACCGGCCCAAGGCTGGCTGGAGACATCGATAAGTCGCGATACCCAAGACCCAACAGTGCCATCGCCTGAAGAGGACGGCCGGCCAGCTCCCCGCAAAGCGTAACAGGCACGTGATATTCGCGCGCCTTTTCAACGATGGTTTTGAGTGCGCGGAGAAAACCGACATCCAGCGTGTCGAACCGATCAGCCACCCGCGTGTTCCCACGGTCAGCTGCGCAGAAAAACTGGAAAAGGTCGTTCGATCCAACAGAGATGAAATCAACTTGGGTCAGAAGCTCATCCATTTGGAAGAGCAATGACGGCACTTCAACCATGACACCAAGTCGAATGGTTTCCGGCACGTCGTAGCCATGCTTGCGCAGATGGCTCAGCTCTTTCTCGACCAAAGAGCGGGCCTGCACAAATTCCTGCACCTCGGCCACCATAGGGAACATCAGCTTGAGTTCCTTGCCAGCCGCAGCCGTTAAAAGCGCTCTGATTTGTGTGCGAAGCAATCCTGGACGGTCTAACCCGAGGCGTAGAGCCCGCCAGCCCATGGCCGGGTTCTCTTCCTGAATGGAGCGCAGATAGGGCAAAACCTTATCACCGCCAATATCAAGCGAGCGGAACGTGACCGGTTTGCCGTCAGCGGCTTCCAAAACCTGCTTGTACTGTGCCTGTTGTTCCTTCATGCGCGGGAAGGACAAGGCCACCATAAACTGAAGCTCAGTTCGGAACAGACCAACACCTGCGGCCCCGGCCTCAGCCAGCTGAGGCAAGTCGACTAGCAGGCCGGCATTCATCTGAAGCGAGATATCAATACCGTCCTTTGTGACGGACGGCTTGGTCCGCAAACGCCGATATTGCGCCTGACGCCGTGCGCGAAAGCGCACTTTTTCTGAATAGGCTAGTTCGACATCGGTGGCAGGGCGCAGATGAACTTCACCCGCTTCACCATCAACGATGATCGCATCCCCGGCATCAGCAAGGCTGACGATATCGTCCACTTGCCCAACAAGCGGAATGCCCAGTGCTCGTGCCACAATGGTAATATGGCTGGTCGGCCCGCCCTCTTCCAAAACAAGGCCGCGAATCCGGTCCCGGCCGTAGTCCAGAAGCTCGGCGGCCCCCATATTGCGCGCAACAATGATCGCATCCTGCGGCAATTCAGAAGATAACGGACCGTGTTGCCGCCCCATCAATTCACGGATCAAACGATGTGCAAGGTCATCGAGATCATGCAACCGCTCGCGAAGATAAGGATCAGTCTGCCGTAACATGCGCGCACGCGTGTCACTTTGCACTTTCTCGACCGCTGCTTCTGCTGTCAGTCCGTTGCGGATAGCCTCTTCGATTTTCCGGATCCAGCCCCGGTCATGAGCAAACATCCGGAAGGCCTCCAGAACCTCACGGTGTTCACCGCTGGCGGCAATGTCACCACTTGCCAACAGATCATCAATGGAAAGGCGGAGCCTGCCAATCGCCCCATCAAGCCGGATACTCTCCGCCTCGCTATCCTCAGCAATCAGATTGGTGACGACCACGCGCGGTTCATGAAGCACCACATGCCCAAGGCCCACACCTTCAGCCAGCGCAACCCCCGTCTGGTGAATGGGGCGCGAGAGGTCCAACCCGGTTTTCTTCTGCGCGATGGCTTCCAATTCACCAGCGGCAACCATTTCCGCAATAATCATTGCGGTGGTCTGCAGCGCCTCAACCTCATCTTCCAGATAGGTGCGGTGTGATTTGTTCTGGATGACCAGCACACCGAGCGTTCGTCCAGCGCGCAGAATGGGCACACCAAGAAACGAGTTATACGCGTCCTCACCGGTTTCCGGCAGATAGGTAAATCCGGGGTGAGCCCGCGCATTTGGCAAGTTTAACGGACGGGCTTCAGCGGCAATAAGGCCGACAAGACCCTGACCAACCCGAAGCGAGGCTTGGTGAACAGCCTCTCGGTTGAGACCCTCAGTGGCATAGAGTTCAAGAACGCCGTCAGCGCGCAGAATGTAGACCGAACACACTTCGGCAACCACATTCGATGCGATCAAGACCACAATCTTGTCGAGCCGTTCCTGCGCCGTAATCGGCTCTGCCATGACTTCTCGAAGTCGGCGGAGCAACAGGCGTGGACCGGCCAGGTTGCTGCGCATTGGCTAAACCCCACTGCCGAACCTTACCGCTCTGAAATGCGCGAACCGCTGCCCCGGTACACGCATTGCGGTCGATTCTATCCGTCCAACCCGTATAGCGAATGGAGAGTCCGGACTGCAAGTTCCGTGTAGGCAGAATCAATCAGAACGGAAATTTTTATTTCCGAAGTCGTGATTGCACGAATATTGATCCCCTTTTCCGCGAGTCCGCGGAAACATTGCGCAGCGACACCTGCATGGGACCGCATCCCGATACCGATCACGGAAACCTTGACGACATCCTTAGCGCCCTCAAGGTTCTGGAAGCCGATCGCATCGCGGTTGTCTTCCAGAACCGCAATGGCACGATCATAGTCGGTTTCAGGGACGGTGAAGGTAATGTCGGTAGTCTTTCCGTCCGGGGAAATGTTCTGAACTATCATGTCGACATTGATGCTGGAGTCAGCCAGCGGGCCAAACACGGATTGCGCAACGCCCGGCTTGTCGGCCACATCGCGGAGCGAAATCTGAGCTTCATCCTTGGCAAAGGCAATGCCGGTTACAACTTGCTGTTCCACGAGTTCATCCTCGTCGCAGATTAGAGTTCCTGGGGGAAGGTTGCCCTCACCGATTTGCGGGGCGTCCGGATCATCAAAGCTGGAGCGAACAAATGTCCGCACGCCATGAACCATGGCCATTTCGACAGACCGCACTTGAAGCACCTTGGCACCAAGCGAGGCCATCTCCAGCATTTCTTCAAAAGCAATCCGCTCCAAGCGGCGCGCCTTCGGCACGATTCGCGGATCAGTCGTGTAGACGCCATCCACATCCGTGTAGATATCGCAGCGATCAGCCTTTACTGCAGCCGCAATGGCAACAGCGCTTGTGTCAGAGCCACCGCGCCCAAGGGTCGAAATCCGGTTTTCCGGCGAAATTCCCTGAAAGCCGGCAAGAACGGCAACTTGTCCCTGACTGATACGCTCGACCAAAAAATCAGCGTCAATTTCTTTGATACGAGCCGCACCATGGGTGCCATTTGTCTTGATCGGCACCTGCCAGCCCTGCCAAGAGCGGGCATTCACACCCATTTGCTGCAGCACCATGGCCAGCAAGCCGGACGTGACCTGCTCACCAGAGGCAACCACGGCATCATATTCCCGCGCATCATGGAGCGGTGAAGCCTGCTTGCACAAATCAACCAGCTTGTTTGTCTGGCCGGCCATGGCGGAAACCACCACAGCCACTTCGTGCCCGGCATCCACCTCGCGCTTGACGTGGCGGGCCACATTCCGAATGCGATCAAGGTCGGCAACTGATGTGCCACCAAACTTCAGTACCAATCGCGCCATATTGAATGTCGTCTTTGTTTCCTGTGGGCGGGCGTTGCAAACGCCTCTAAGATTGGGCGCCATCCATACAGCCCGACGGCCAGTCCTGCAACAGCACCGCTTGACAATTTGACCAAGACCTTGGATCGACATCCCATCGGAGCTGCCTATTTGTGTAAGGTGTAGCCGGCCAACTTGTGAAAAGGACGCATGAGCGCGATGACCACCACCGCCAACAGCACCATCGACGACGCAGAAGTCGCCCGCTTTTCCGCCTTGGCGGATCAATGGTGGGACCCAACTGGCAAATTCAAGCCGTTGCACAAGTTCAATCCGGTTCGGTTGTCTTACATAAAGGAAACCGTTTGCAGGCATTTTGGACGGGATCCAAAATCCGTTGACGCCTTCAAAGGGCTCCGGTTTTTGGACATCGGGTGCGGCGGCGGCCTTCTCAGCGAACCCATGGCACGCCTTGGAGCTGATGTATTGGGAGCTGATGCTTCAGAAACAAATATCGAAGTGGCCAAGGTGCATATGCAACGCTCCGGCCTCTCCATCGACTACCGCGCAGACACCGCAGAGAACTTGGCGGCAGCTGGAGAACAGTTCGACGTGGTCCTGAACATGGAAGTGGTCGAACACGTTGCAGATGTCCCCCTATTCCTTAAGGCGACGTCCGACATGGTTCGCCCTGGTGGGTTGATGTTTGTGGCGACGATCAACCGCACACTGAAAGCCTATGCACTTGCTATTGTCGGTGCCGAATATGTTCTGCGCTGGCTACCAAAAGGCACTCATTCTTATGAGAAACTGGTGCGGCCGTCCGAGATTGAAGCCCCCCTCAAAGCCTCTGGCCTGTCCATCGTCCAAAGCACAGGTGTCACCTTCAATCCGTTGACAGACAGCTGGAGCCGGTCGAACGATCTGGACGTGAACTACATGATGCTCGCCGAACGCCCAAAAGCGTGAGGCCAGACATGAAAGAGCCTGTCGTATTCATCCCCGGACTGCTGTGCACCGAAATCCTGTTCGCTCCACAAATCGCTGCTTTCTCCGACCACCCGATCCTGATCGGCAATCATAGAGAACACGACAGCATCGAAGCGATTGCAGCAAACATTCTGGAGAGGGCACCGGAGCGTTTCTCGCTGGTCGGCCTGTCCATGGGCGGCTACATCGCGATGGAAATCCTGCGCGAAGCGCCCGAACGGGTCTCCCGATTGGCTCTGCTTGACACCAACGCCCGTGCAGATACGCCCGAGCAAAGTGAGCGAAGACAGTTTCTAATCAAACTGGCCCAGAAGAAAGACTTCAAAAAAGTTCCGCATTTGCTCTATCCGGGCTTTGTGCACGAAAGCCGGGAAGAAGATGAACACCTTCGAGCACTTGTGGTCGAAATGGCCATGGAGACCGGTAAAGACGCCTTCATTCGCCAGCAAACTGCATTGATCAATCGTGTTGCCTCAAGACCACGCCTCGGTGAAATCAAATGCCCAACGTTGGTTCTGGTTGGAGAAGGCGACCAATTGACTCCTCCGGACCTGGCTAGAGAAATCCACGAAGCAATTCCAAACAGCCAGCTGTCCATTATTCCCGGCAGCGGCCATCTCAGCACACTGGAAACACCCGCGTTGGTAACGGCAGAGCTCATTAAATGGTCGCGCTGGTGACAACCCAACTCAAATGACGTAAAGACACTTTTTCAGACGCCAGATTGATAGAAATCAACGTATGGTTTTGCACGCCTGTAATTATCAGGCTTCATATTCAGACCACCTAACAGGGAGGTCAGCATGTTGGAAAGCACATTATTAGATCCGTTTGGCATCAAAAGGGCCGTCAACGACTTGGTCGACATCGCTGAAACAGGGCACTCCAAGGCACCTCGTCAGGAATCGTCAGCGACTGCAGATCGATTGGAGGATTATCAGGGCCTCCTATGGCACAAGGGCGAAACAGTTCTTGGCGCACATTTTCTGTTTTTTGCCCATCGGGTAAGCCAGAATCTCGATTTCGCTCAGGCACTTTCCAGATGCCAAGATCCGGCGGAGATCTGCGCTCAAACAGAGCGATATATGGCCTCAATGCTGCAGGACTATACCACTCACTCAGTCAAGCAGTTTGAAGCTATTCAGGACCAACTGGGAACCGGTCTTGCAGCCGCAGAACGACTTCAAGAAGTCACAACAGACAGTCTGGACGAGATCAAAACCCGCAGCTAACGCTTGCCGACACTAGGCCTTGGTCAGTTCTTGTCATCCGGAAGGACGGGCAATGGCAGGACAGAAATCCCTTCGTCGAGCAAATCAGCCGCATCCTGCGGAGTTGTTTCGCCATGGATGGCCCGCTCTTCGGCATCCCCGTAGTGGATTTTTCGAGCCTCTTCGGCAAAGCTCTTGCCGACATTGTCTGAGTTTTCAATCATCTTGGCGCGCAAATGTCGAAGAGCTGCAACGATTTCCTTTTGCCGCACGTCTTGCGGTAACAATGCCGCTTCGCGAACTGGAGCAGATGGAACTTCTGGGACGTCCGTGTTTGCGGTGGCAGCCGAAGCAGGCTCTTTCGGAGCCGCACTGGCTTCACCATCAACAACAGGTGCTGGAACGACTTGATTCTCCTTGCGCCGGGAGGTGGAAACGGCAGGCGCCATCAGCATCTTTGAAACGTCGGTAGACGAACAAACAGGACACTCAATCTGATGCACGGCTTTTTGGACCTCAAAATCCTCCGAGTTCCGAAACCAGCCTTCAAATGTGTGATCTAACTCACAAACAAGATTGTAGCGGATCACGCTTCTTCCCCTCAGCTCCCCTGGATATTCTGCGTTTCCAGGGCGAATTCTCTTTCGTTTTTCAAGACCGGGACGCTTTTGCGCGCATTTTCTGCCTCTTTCAAGCAGATTGTCGCAGAAACGTATCCCACCTCATCTTCGCTCAATTCACAAAGCACTTTGCCCCAAGGACTGACAATGAGGCTGTGTCCATAGGTCTCGCGCCCATCCTCATGGCGACCGGATTGCGCAGCAGAAATCATGAACGCGCCGTTCTCAATTGCCCGCGCCCTTTGCAACACATGCCAGTGCGCCTTGCCAGTTTGCTGTGTAAAGGCCGCCGGAGCAGTCAGAACCATGGCCCCTGCCACAGCTTGGCTTCGGAACACCTGAGGGAACCGCACATCATAGCAAATCCCCATTCCAAATCTGGTCAATGGCGTATCGACGACCATAGCAGCGGAGCCGGGCCGATAGGTTGCGGACTCTCGCCAGCTTTCTCCATCAGGCAAATCTACGTCAAACATGTGAATCTTGTCGTAACGCGCAAGGACCAGCCCATCCGGTCCGATCATGTAGCCACGGTTAGCGGCCTGATCCTCGCCAACGCGCACCGCCATGGAGCCGATATGCAACCAGATGCCGAGTTCACGGGCCAAATCACGCAGACCAGCCAGAAAAGGGTCTTCGTCTTCCGCAACGATCTTTTCAAAAAGCTCGTCGCGGCTGCGCACCAACAGGTTCGACATTTCCGGAGTTTGCACAAAACCGGCACCGGAGCCTTTAACAGCATCGCGAGCGAGTTGTCGGGCCACCTCAAGGTTGAAGAGAACATCACGCCCACTTCGCAGCTGGACACAGGCTGCTGTAAACTCGCTCATGCTCTCTTCCTTCCATTATTCTCCGAACTGGCTTGCCATTTTATCCAGCAAGCAGAGCATCCAGCTTGCCGTTCCGCTCCAGGTCATGCAATTCATCGCACCCGCCTACATGGGTTTGACCAACAAAAATCTGCGGGAAGGTTGAGCGGCCATTCGCCCGTTGCACCATTTGTTTCTTAAGCTCCGGATCGAACGTGGCATCATGTTCGACAAAGTCGACACCCTTGCTATCCAGAAGACGTTTTGCAGCCGTACAAAACCCGCAAAGTTGGCGCGTATAAATAACCACTTCGGTCATGGCAAATAGCCTTCCTTTGAATAAACCTAGTTGGGCTAGCTTATATGTGATGAACACAAGCTCTCACAAGGGGCGCAGAACTCGTTGGCAGTTCAACTAAACGTCACTTCATTGGCCCGAGTTCGGCAATAGCAAATGTTAGGACATCAACCTGCATTGCCCCCGCCTTCAAAAGAACCTTGGTGCAAGCGTCGACCGTTGAACCGGTTGTAAAAACATCATCAATCAGAACCACCTGCCGCCCGGCGACAAGAGCCTTACCTTCATCTGTCACTTTAAACGCTCCGCGGATGTTCTTCTCCCGCTGCTTTGCAGTTAAACCAACTTGAGGGCTCGTCTTTTTCGATCTCACCAGCAGCATGGGATGGTAATCTGCGCCAGACTGACGGGCGATAAAATTTGAAAGATCAGCTGCCTGATTAAACTGTCGGCTCCACAATCGCCTCCGATGCAGAGGCACGGGGATCAAAAGCGAATTTTCCACGAGGAGCTCCCGCCCCGCCCGAACCATCCATCTCCCCATTACTTCGGATAGCTCTCTGCGACGCGAGAATTTCAATGCATGAACCATGTCTCGCGCCGGACCGTCATAAAGACAGGCCGCCCTGGCACGTTCAAACAGTGGGGGAGACGCAATAGCGCGCGGGCTAAGCGCATTCGGCCCGATCTCGTGACTGAACGGTGTCCCAAACCGATGGCATACCGGCACCTCGATAAACCTGATTTTCTGCCAACAGGAAGAACATAGTCCCAAGCCTCGAGCTATCTCTTCCGGACAGGTCGCACATCTCGGCGGCAGGAGACTATCAAGAAAGAAATGGCCGAAGGCAGCACCCCAATCGGGAAGATGTTTTAATACATTTGCTGCTTGGCTTCGAACGAACATCCTTCACCTGCAAAGCTGATTTCGCACTAGAACACATCCTGCACCCTTTGACCAAGACGAACGCGGTGCCATATGACAGCATACTGCAGCACTCAAACCGGAACAGACCATGGCGCAACCAGAAATTTTTGACAGGCAACTGCTGAAAACACGCTGGAAACGCGCACTAAATTCCGCTCCAGACGGCGCAGACTTCTTGCTGAAAAATGTGGCTGAGGATTTGGGAGACCGGCTTGTTTCAATCAAACGGGAGTTTACAACGGCCATCGACCTTGGCGGTCATTCCACCCATTTGGAAGACGCATTAGAGCAAACACCCAATGTAGGGGATGTGTTTCGGTTTGATGTTCTGTGTACAGATAAGCGCTTTCCAGCTCCGGCATGTGTTGCTGACGATGCCTGCCCACCACTGGCTGAGGAAAGCGTCGATCTGATCGTCTCAGCCCTTCATCTCCACCTGATCAATGACCTTCCGGGAACGCTTATCCAGCTCAACAGGGCCTTGCGTCCTGACGGTTTATTTCTTGCCACCCTGCCCGGCATGGACACTCTGTGTGAGTTGAGAGACGTGATGATGCAGGCGGAAATCGAAGTCACAGGCGGTGTATCGCCTCGCATTTCCCCGTTCGGAGATACCCGGGACCTTGGTTCCCTTCTCCAACGCGCAGGCTATGCCCTACCAGTCACCGATGTGGACCGTTTAATCGTCCGCTATGACACGATGTTTGATTTATTGCGCGACCTACGCGCCATGGGCGCAACGTCCGTCTTGACCGAGCGTTCCAAAAAACCACTTCGCAAGGACGTTCTGATGAAAGCAGCAGCTCTTTATGCGGAAAAATTTGCTGATCCAGACGGCCGCATTCGGGCGACCTTTTCGATGGTTACCATGAGTGGGTGGCGTCCGCATGAAAGCCAGCAGCAGCCGTTAAAACCGGGCTCAGCGAAAGTGAGATTGGCGGATGCTCTTGGCACGGTCGAAACTCCGACAGAGTAATCAATTGGATGTTTATTCCTGCTTCCCGAGAGCGCCTTCATCATCCTCAACAGCGACCACAACACCACCGATTGATGATTTCAATTCATTAAACGCGTTTTGAGCAGAGTCTCCTGCATTGGCCGCAACACCGGCAATTACCAAAGATAAAACACCAATAACCAAGCCGTATTCCATGGATGTAAATCCATGTTTGTCTCTAATAAATCTATATAAAAGTCGACGGTGCATTGCCCCTCACTCGCCGGATTAGGAACCGAACTTGCGACTAGGGTGCCAACAACATGTTAATACAAAATTGCCTCTACGTAATCAATACGGTTTTATTACCAGTAAAATAGCTAAACTTATGCATACATTCAAATATCTGAAGGGATTTAATTATAAATATTGAGGTTTTTACAACGGTATTTATTACAAATAGATGCAAACTAAAGACTGGAGAAAATACTATTGCGAGAACCTAGGTTGCACTCAGATTGAAGGTGATTTTTCTACTACACGCTTCCGATCACCGCTCCAAAAACAGCCGCCAAATCTGCCCCCATGGTTGCAAGGGTTGCAATGGTGCCAACGACGATCAATGCGAATAGAAAACCGAACTCGGTTTCGGCAGTTCCGCGTTTATCGTGTACTAGAGCTTTCAGGGTTCTCAGGACCATGCCAGATGTCTTTTTGCTTGGTAGGACCACCCACAGAGATGCACGCAAAGGTTTAATTTTGACTTACACCAGGTCCATAAGATGCGGGATGAGCGGAATATCGGCTTCCGGCATCGGATAGTCGCGGAGCCGTACCGGTCGAACCCAAGCCAGATTTTGCCCTTCTTTACCTTGTACTGCGCCGTTCCAACGGCGGCATATGTAAAGCGGCATCAAAAGGTGAAAATCATCATAGCCGTGGCTTGCAAAGGTCAGTGGTGCCAGACAGTCCTCACTGACATCAATGCCCAACTCTTCTTTCAGTTCCCTGATAAGAGAGATTTCAGGACGCTCGCCGTGTTCCACCTTGCCGCCGGGAAATTCCCAAAGCCCCGCCATGCTTTTGCCTTCCGGGCGTTGCGCGAGCAGAATTCGGCCATCGGCATCGACAAGTGCACAGGCGACAACAAGGACGAGTTTCATTAGCAGGAATTCCCGGTTCTAAACAGAGTTGAGGAAGGCGTCTTTCAGCACCGCAGTTTAGCTGCGGTAGTCCCCGTTGATCGCAACATATTCCTTGGTCAGATCACAGGTCCAAACGGTTGCAGATCCGTCACCCAATCCGAGGTCAACCGTCAATTCGATTTCCTGCTCCTTCATGACCGCAGAAGCTGCATCCTCCGAATAGTCAGGGTCACGCTCACCGTCGACGGCAACACGAACATCACCAAACCACATTGCCAGCCGGTCCCGATCTGCAGGCTCTCCTGCTTTTCCGACCGCCATGACAACCCGCCCCCAATTGGCATCCTCACCGGCGACCGCGGTTTTTACCAACGGCGAGTTCGCGATCGAAAGAGCAATTTTCTTGGCAGATGCGTTGCTCTCTGCGCCAGTTACCTTGACCGCAACGAACTTGGTTGCCCCTTCGCCATCACGCACGATTTGTTGCGCAAGATCCTGCATAAGGTGCCGCAGCGCTGCGCGGAAGCGTTCAAAACGGCTGTCTTCAACGCTCTCTAAAGACTGAACTCCACGAGACTTGGCCGCCCCGGTGGCAAACAGAAGCACTGTGTCCGATGTTGAGGTATCGCTATCCACCGTAACCGCGTTAAAGCTTCCTTCCGTCTCAACAGACAGGGCCTTTTGCAGAACGTCAGCTGCAATCGGAGCATCGGTAAAAATGAAGGACAACATTGTCGCCATATCCGGCGCAATCATGCCTGCGCCTTTGGCAATGCCGTTGATCCGGATGGTCTGGCCATCAAACTCAAGGGTTTCCGTCGCCACCTTCGGGTATGTATCCGTCGTCATGATGGCCTGCGCTGCCTCCAGCCAGGATGCCTCGACCCCATCAACCAACCCGGAAATGACAGTGTCGAACTTTTCTGCTGGCAAAGGTTCGCCGATCACTCCGGTAGAGGCCAAGAAGACATCCTTCGGCTCACATCCCAATGCTCTGGACGCAATATCCGCAGACAAACGAACAGCCTCAGCCCCCTTTTTGCCGGTAAACGCATTTGCATTTCCCGAGTTCACCAAAAGCCCACGTGCAGTCCCCCGATGAAGCTCTGCCCGGCACCAATCAACGGGAGCTGACGAACATTTGGATTTGGTGAAAACACCTGCAACCGTCGTTCCTTCGACAAGGTTGGCCAGCAAGACATCCGTCCGCCCTTTGTATTTGATACCGGCCTGTGCTGTGGCAAATCGTACGCCTTCAATTTCCGGCATCGTGGGATAGGAGGTTGGCGCAAGAGGGGAAACAGCTGCGGACATGAGAGTGACTTCCAGAAATTGGTTTTCAACTGGATTGCCTTAAGAACGCAGCTTTCGCAAGCACTTGTTTTGCATCTCGTTGCGTGTTTCAGGCCATTTGCGAACACCAAACAAAAATGCCCGGCACCTGTATCTGGCACCGGGCACCTGGAGTTCTGTAGTACGGCTCGCTTATTCGGGCTTGGTGTCAGCCTCCGGCTTTTTCAGACCTTCATCAAGGATCTCGACAGTTACATCCCCCTTCAGGTCTTCCATCACCTTGGCATAGCGTTCCCGGGTCAACTGCTGGCGCAATCCGGCAGAAACATCTTCCAGCGTAGGCTTCGGCTTTTTCCGCTTCTCTTCAAGCTTAATCACATGCCAGCCAAACTGTGTTTGTACCGGCTCTGTCGTGAAGGCACCTGGCTCCAGAGCAAAAGCCGCTTCCTCAAACGGACCAACCATCTGGCCGCGAACGAAAAAGCCGAGATCCCCCCCGTTCGGTCCGGATGGCCCGGTGGACTTCTCCTTCGCCAGTTCGGCGAAGTCGGCGCCGCCTTGCAGCTCGGCGACGATAGCATCTGCCTCAGCTTTTTCTTTCACCAGAATGTGACGGGCGTTGATTTCCTCGTCACCTTCGAATTCTGCGAACTGCTTGTCATAGGCAGCCTGTACGTCTTCATCAGACACACCACCCTCGATTTTCTGTGAAATATAGGCGTTCCGCAACGCCCGGAGTGTCAGAAAGTCGAGCTGCTTTTGAAAGTCAGGATCCTTGTCGATATCTGCATCCCGGGCCGCTTGCGCCAGAAGCTCCATATCAACAATCACATCCAGCAAAATGCCGCGCCACTGGGACGGCGGAAAGCGTTGCAGCTCCTGCCCCAGATCTTGGGCCGCGAATGCAATATCCGCTTCCGTGATTTCGGTCTCACCAACTTTTGCGATGACGTCATCCGGCTCTGCAGCGGCAACAGCACTTGTTCCCAGCATCAAGGCCAGCGCCGGGACCATTATCGAGTGCAGTGGTCGGCGAATAGTTTTACGGAACATCAGGCGTCCTTTTTTACAAAATCTTGGGAAGCGTGAAGCTTCCGAACTCATGCGAGCCTACTTTGCTCAAACCAGCGGCGTTGACAAGCATATCCCCCCCTCTTATCTCTCGGTCGTCCAATCCGGCAAGGGTGGGCACCACTTTCGCCATGGTTCTGGCTCCCGTTATGGGATGGTCGAAACTCTGGACAGCAATTGAGACGATTTCATGGGTTCGCGCAGGCTAAGTGCGCAGCCCCTTAAGGAAGGACCGCCACATGGCTGGCCTTGGCGCACTGGCACGTAAAATTTTCGGATCGGCGAACGATCGCAAAGTCAAATCCTTTCGGGCGAAGGTTCAGCAGATCAATGCCCTTGAAGATGGTCTGAAAAACCTCTCTGACGATCAACTTCGTGCCCGCACTGATGAATTTCGCCAGGAACTCCAAAACGGCAAAACCCTCGACGATTTGCTGGTTCCAGCTTTCGCGACCGTACGCGAAGCCGCCAGACGCGCCTTGGGGCAGCGTCACTATGATGTACAGCTGATCGGCGGCATGGTCCTCAATTCCGGTCAGATCGCAGAAATGCGGACGGGTGAAGGTAAAACACTTGTCGCAACAGCCCCGGTTTATTTGAACGCCCTGACCGGGAATGGTGTGCATGTCGTCACCGTCAACGACTACCTTGCCCAACGCGACAGCGAGTGGATGGGACAGGTCTACAAGTTCCTTGGACTGACCACCGGCTGTATCGTGCATGGCTTGTCCGACGAAGAACGCCGAGCAGCCTACGAAGCCGACGTGACTTACGGCACGAACAACGAATTTGGCTTCGACTACCTCCGCGACAACATGAAGCATGACCGGGAGTCGATGGTTCAGCGCGATCATAACTTCGCGATTGTCGATGAGGTCGATTCCATCCTCGTGGACGAAGCCCGGACGCCTTTGATCATTTCAGGCCCGCTGGAAGACCGCTCCGATTTCTACAACACCGTTGATGCGTTCATTCCGCACCTGACCGAAGAAGATTACGAGCTGGACGAAAAGCAACGCTCAGCCACCTTTACTGAGGAAGGCAACGAAAAGCTCGAAGGCCTTCTCAGCGAAGCAGAGCTGTTGAAGGGCGACTCCCTTTATGACGTGGAAAACGTCTCGGTGGTACACCACCTGCAGCAAGCGCTGAAAGCTCATAAACTGTTCCAGCGCGACAAAGACTACATCGTCCGGAACAATGAAGTCGTCATCATTGACGAATTCACCGGACGCATGATGCCGGGACGCCGCTTTTCCGAAGGGCTACACCAAGCTCTTGAAGCGCGCGAAAAGGTCCGTATCCAGCCGGAAAACCAGACACTGGCGTCCATCACATTCCAGAACTACTTCCGCATGTACGACAAGCTGGCAGGCATGACCGGCACAGCGTCGACAGAAGCAGACGAATTTGCAGATATCTACGGCCTCGAAGTGGTCGAAATACCGACCAACTTGCCGGTCTCGCGCGTCGATTCCGATGACGAGGTCTACAGAACTGCAGAAGAAAAATACGGCGCAATCGTCAAACTGATTGACGACTGTAAAGAGCGTGGCCAGCCAATTCTTGTCGGCACAACCTCCATTGAGAAGTCTGAATACCTCGCCGACCGTTTGAAAAAACACGGCTACAAACAAATCGACGTGACTGATCCGAAAGCTTTTGCGGAAGCGCAAATGAAGGACGGTCCCAAGTCGAAGGTGTTTGCTGTTCTGAACGCGCGCTATCATGAACAAGAAGCCATGATCATCAGCGAAGCCGGACTTCCCGGCGCTGTGACCATTGCAACCAACATGGCCGGTCGCGGAACAGACATTCAGCTGGGTGGTAACCCGGATCAGCGCGTTGCCATCGAGCTGGGTGATATGCCAGAGGGTGAAGAAAGGTCCACGAAAGAAGCCGCGATCCGCGCAGAGGTTGAAGAACTCAAGCAAAAGGCCCTGCAAGCCGGTGGCCTATATGTTGTTGGCACCGAGCGGCATGAAAGCCGCCGGATCGATAACCAGCTCCGCGGGCGTTCCGGCCGTCAGGGCGACCCTGGTCACTCAAAATTCTTCCTGTCCTTGCAAGACGATCTGATGCGCATTTTCGGGTCAGACCGTATGGACTCCATGCTTCAGAAGCTGGGCTTGGAAGAAGGCGAAGCCATCACCCACCCGTGGATCAACCGCGCGCTGGCGAAAGCCCAACAAAAGGTGGAAGCCCGCAACTTCGATATTCGTAAGAACCTTCTGAAATTCGACGACGTGATGAACGACCAGCGTAAGGTGGTCTTCGAACAGCGGATCGAACTTATGGACGGAGAAGCTCTTCAAGATACCGTGGCCGACATGCGCCATGACGTCATCGAAGATCTCGTTGCCCGCCATATTCCTGAACGTGCCTACCCAGAACAATGGGACACGGAAGGCCTTGAAGAAGAGGTCCGCACAGTTCTCAGCCTCGACTTGCCGGTAAAAGAGTGGGCGAGTGAAGAAGGCATTGCGGATGAAGAGGTCAAATCCCGCCTCAAACGTGCTGCTGATGAGGCCATGGCCCAAAAAGCGGCGAAATACACGCCCGACATCATGCGCCAGGTGGAAAAAGCCATCCTGTTGCAGACGCTGGACAATCTGTGGCGGGAGCATCTGGGCAATCTTGACCACCTGCGCTCAGTCGTCGCCTTCCGCGGATACGCCCAGCGCGATCCGCTGCAGGAGTACAAGACAGAATCCTTCACTTTGTTTGAAGGCATGCTGGCACAGCTGCGTCAGATCACCACCAGCCAGCTGCTGCGCGTTGAGCTTGTTCAAGAACCAACCATTCCGGAACCTGCGCCGCTGCCGGAGATGCATCCGCAACACATCAATCCGCAGACAGGCGAAAACGAGTTCGAAAGCGCGGAACGCGACCCGAATAATCCGGAAAGTTGGGGCAAGGTTGGTCGAAATGAACCTTGTCCATGCGGATCAGGCAAAAAGTTCAAGCACTGCCATGGTGCACTGGTCTAACCCCAAATCACAATGAAACAGAGACCGGGCTATTATTGAAAATAGCCCGGCTATTTTATAGATAAAATTTATCATTGGCTTTATTAGTTGCGGCGTGAGAAAACGCACCCGCGTTTTGAACTATTGAGAGCCTCTGATGTCGGCGAAACGTGCCGCTTTTGTTTATTCTTGTTCCACCCTCTTCTTCTGGGCCTTGTTGCCAAGCCTTCTCTTCCCGAATCCGCCGCTGGATGTTGTTGAAGGTTTTGCCTGGGGGCGGGAACTGGCACTTGGCTATACCAAGCACCCACCCATGCAAGCTTGGCTGCTGGAACTCAGCTATCACCTGACATTTGGCCATGCTTTTGGCGCCTATTGGCTGAGCGCACTCAGTGTTGCTATCGGATACGCCTGTATCTGGCAGTTGGCCGGGCGGCTGGGCCTGAGCGATTGGCAATCGTTTTGGGCGATTGTTCTAACCAGTGTGACGTTCTATTTCACTCTGCCACTTCCCGAGTTTAATCCCAACTTTCTGCAGATCCCCGTTTGGGCTGGTTTGATCCTGCTCTTTCACCGAGCGCTGGAAAGCGAAAAACTTGTCGACTGGATTTTGTTGGGTGCGATCGCAGCATTCGGGCTTTATACAAAATATTTCGTCGCACTTTTGATCGGCACCATTGGGCTTTATGCGCTCACATTTACAAGCGCACGGAAATGCCTCACGACATCCGGCCCGTGGGTGGCCGCGATCGCCTGCCTTCTGCTCTTTGCGCCCCATATCCTATGGTTGGTGGAGACAAATTTCATTCCATTGGAATATGCGGCGAGCCGAAGTCGCGAGGCTGAAGGTCTGTTTGACCATTTCTATAATCCGGTGAACTTCTTCCTGGCTCAAGTCGCCAACCATGCTGGCTTGTTCATCATCACAGCCCTCGGCTTGGGACTTGCGGGCCTCAAGACGCTCAAGAACGCACGCCAATCGACAAAGATCAACGAGAATGACCGCTATCTTCTCTGGTTTGCATTCGTCCCCCTTGCCGTTGTCCTGGTTCTATCCGGTGTTACCGGTAACGAGTTCAAACACATGTGGGGCACACCGATGTTTGTTCTCTCTGGCATCGTGGCAGCACGTTATTTGGTACCAGAACATGGTTTTCGAGCGTTCAAGCCCGCATTGGCTGGCGCAATCATTATTCAATGTATCTTTCTGGGCGTGATCGCCGGGCAGGCGGTGCTGGAGCCTCTTTGGAAAACCAAGCAATCCCGGATCCATTATCCAGGGCAGGAAACCGCCGACCAACTCACCAAGATCTGGCGCGATAAAACCAAAACACGCTTGCGCTTTGTGGCTGGCGACATGTGGACTGCAGCACATGTAACACTCTTTTCTGATGATCGACCATCCATGTTTCTTGATCACGATCTTACTCTATCCCCATGGATCAATATGGAAGACATCAACGAGGCCGGAGTACTTATCGTTTGGCGCGGAGACTCAAAAACACCGCCACCCTCCATTGCGCGGCGCTATCCCGATTTGAAACGCCAAGGCTCATTTGAACAGCCCTACGCCTATGCGAAAAAGATGCAGCCAGCTGTTGTAAACTGGGCAGTCATCCCACCATATCAAGTTGCAGCAGAAAACTGACATTCAGCCATTTCTCTCACTTGGCAAAAGGCACAGATCCTCATGATCGACATGCAGGAAATCGATGGCATTGAGGAATGGCTGATCGGTCAAGCGCTCTCAACCGTCAGCCTTCCGGCAATTTTTGACGAGATGTGCCAGAGATTGAGGCAATGTCATGTGCCGGTTGACCGTGCAACCGTCGGCTGGACCACATTGCATCCGCTTGTTGAAGCCGAGATGGTGTATTGGAGCGCACAAAAGGGTGCAGAGCATCATCGCTATGGCCACCACGAGGAGGACGAAGAAGAATGGCTGCAAAGCCCAATGCGCGCCGTCCTCTATAACAATGAAGGAATGCTACGGCGGAAACTGCAGGAAGCAAATCAAACGCTCGATTTCCCGCTGCTACGAAACCTCGCATCGGAGGGCTATTCCGACTACATCGTGATTTCAACGCCGTTCGAACTCCCGGCTTTGCAAGAAATGCAAGGCAGAACCGGGGTTCTGGTCAGTTGGTCGACCCGATCTGAAGGCGGTTTTTCTGACGATGCGCTCCACGCGATCAGTTACCTTCAAAAACGGTTTGCCCTTGCAGCTCGTGCCACATTGCAGGCCGAAATCACACGAACCATCGCCGACACCTATCTGGGACAGATCGCGAGCCGAAAAGTGCTGACCGGCCAAATCCGGCACGGCGACGGCGAGACGATCAAGGCCGTGATTTTCTATTGCGATATGCGCAACTCAACAGCAATCGCAGAAAGCCTTGGACCAAGCGACTATATTAGCTGGCTAAATACCTACTTTACAGCAACCGCCGGTGCCATATTGAAGCACGGAGGGGAAATCCTCGATTTCATCGGCGATGCCGTCCTTGCCGTTTTCCCGATTGGCGACACAGGACTAAAAGAGGCAGCGGTCAAGGCCATTGAAGCCACAGATGACATTCGCCAAAATCTGGCGGATTTGAACCACAGCGGGAAGCACCACACCCAGCTTCGCGCCGGAATGGCGTTATCGGTTGGCGATGTGATGTTTGGAAATATTGGCGTTCCGGACAGGCTCACCTTCTCGGTTATAGGGCAAACCGTTCATGCGGCCGCGCGCATGGAAGCACTCACAAAAACCACCGCGACCGACATTCTCATCACCAAAGATATCGCTGACATTGTCGGCAGCAGGGCGTCATTGGTCGGAAATTTCGGGCTGTCCGGCTTTTCAATCGAACAGCCACTTTTCACAGTCAGCGAACCTTGACCTTGGTTCCCACCTTCACTTGACTGTATAGGTGCTCAACATCTTCGTTCAACATCCGAATACAGCCAGAAGAAACAGCCTGCCCGATGGACCAATCTTCATTGGTCCCGTGGATCCGGTAGATTGTATTGCCCAGATAGAGCGCCCGCGCACCTAGGGGGTTTTTCGGCCCACCCGGCATATATGCAGGAAGCTTACGTCCCTTTTTCCGCTCGCGCGCAATCATCTCTGGTGGAGGTGTCCAGCCCGGCCACTTGCGCTTGGCCGTGATCTTTTCCGTCCCCTTCCAGGTAAACCCTTCTTTGCCGACACCAATCCCGTAGCGAACGGCCTTGCCGTTTTCCTGAACATGATAGAGCCAGCGCTTGCGTGTATCGACAATCAATGTCCCCGGCGCTTCATCGGTGCGAAAGGACACGGTTTTGCGCTTGAATTTCTTGCGAGCAATCTTGCTCGCAGCTTCCGGCGTGAGTTTGTAGGAAACCCACTGTTTCGTCGCAGGATCGAAGAAAGATTGCGCTGCAGTTGGACCAGCAAGCCCCAAACCAACTAACAACGTAAAGAGCCATGTGAGCGTACGGACCATTCGAGCACCCTTAAATCGAAGAAAGCCAAAAACAAATCTGGACAGAATCACACCTGCCGTTTGTTGGTTGAATAACCGAATTCCAATAGCTTTGAACAGACGGAACACCGCACAAACGCCGTGAATTCAAGAAAACCACACTAAGCTGTTGCAGCGGCTTACTTTCAAAAATATGTCTATATCCGATATTTCCCGGCAATCAGGACCTACATGACAGATCTTCGCCCAACCCCACGCGTGACCCTTCCCTATCGCGAGCAGAACTGTACGAAAGTTGCTGAGGGAAAACCTGTGATCCTGTTGCATGGATTTGGCGGAGATTCCCAATCCTACACACATATCCAGACCGCACTCTGTGCTACGCGAAGATCAATTGCGTTCGACCTGCCCGGCCACGGTCAAGCCCTTGACTGGCCAGTTGTTGGCAACGCTGGTGTCGCTGCGAAGGCAGTACTGCAATCTCTTGAGGCGATGGAACTGGACCGTGTGCATCTTGTGGGTCACTCCATGGGCGGTGCAACTGCTGCAATCGCCGCTCTAAAAGAGCCAGAGCGCTTTGCCAGCCTGACACTTCTGGCGCCCGGAGGATTTGGTCCAGAGATCAATTACAAGCTCTTGCGCCGATATGCGTCGGCCTCAGAGCCCGAGTTGATGGAAATCCTTTTGGAACAGTTCTTTGGCTGGGAATTTCGCCTGCCAAAGTTCCTAGCAAGGACAGCGGCGGAGGCCCATGCAAAACCCGGAACCAACGCCACACTGGAAGCCATTGTTGAAGAGCTTCTGGATGGCACTGTTCAAAAAACATTGCCAGTAAAAGATTTAGCTAAACTGCCACTGCCGGTTAAGGTCATCTGGGGCACACAGGACCGTGTTTTGCCAACACGGCAGGCGCACAAACTTCCCGGGGAAATAGCAACCCATGTCTTCGACAAGGTGGGTCATATGCCACATCTTGAAGTGGCCGATGCGGTTGTCCGCTTGATATTGCAAAACGCTGCAGTTGAATGACACTTCAATTTATTGCGTTTTCAAGAAAGTGTTTCTTGCAACTTTAATTTCCGTAAATGTAGTTAGGTGATTGTCCTCACCGGAAAAATGCTGGCGTAATGGTGTTCGTTAATAACCATTAAGAAGTTCACGTGTCCAGAGGGGGGCACTGCTTCCGCAAAGGAGCTGGCATGACACTCGACAAAAGCGGCCTTGGCACTGCCGAACAGCTGCGCGACCCCAATTACACTCCACCCTTGGCCAAAGCGATCCCGCTGGGTGTCCAGCATGTACTGGCCATGTTCGTCAGTAACGTGACACCTGCCATCATCATCGCCGGTGCTGCCGGTTTCGGGTTCGGGTCCAACTCACCCGATTTTCCAAACATGATCTACATGATCCAGATGTCGATGCTGTTTGCCGGTATCGCCACGCTATTTCAAACTATCGGCTTTGGCCCGGTTGGAGCCCGACTGCCTATCGTGCAGGGCACCAGCTTTGCTTTTATTCCAATCATGATCCCGCTGGTTGCGGGCAAAGGTGTTGATGCCATGGCCGTGCTGATGGGCGGGGTCCTGGTTGGCGGTCTATTTCATGCCTGCCTGGCACCTTTCATCGGCAAGATCCGGTTTGCGCTGCCGCCGCTTGTGACGGGCCTGGTCGTCACCATGATTGGTCTCGCCCTCGTCAAGGTTGGCATTCAATATGCCGCTGGCGGCGTGCCTGCAATTGGCAAACCCGAATATGGCAGCTTGCAGAACTGGTTTGTCGCTGGCGTCGTGATCGTCGTTACGCTCGGGCTGAAGTTTTTCGCACGCGGAATGCTGTCGGTCTCTGCAGTTCTTCTCGGATTGCTCGTCGGATACATCGTTGCATTTGCGATGGGCATGGTAAGCTTTGCTAACGTCGGGCGCGCTGCACCCTTCGCTTTACCAAACCCACTGCATTTTGGACTGGAGTTCTCCGTTGCAGCCATTGTTGGCTTCTGCCTGATGAGCTTTATTTCCGCCATCGAAACTGTCGGCGACGTATCCGGCATCACCAAAGGCGGTGCTGGGCGCGAGGCAAGCGAGGAAGAAATCTCCGGAGCCACATACGCTGACGGTATCGGGACAGCTATTGCCGGCTTGTTTGGCGGGCTTCCAAACACATCTTTCAGCCAAAATGTCGGTCTGATCGCCATGACCGGTGTCATGAGCCGTCACGTTGTTACCATTGGCGCGATATTCCTGATCATCGCCGGGCTTGTTCCGAAAGTGGGCGCGATCGTGTCAACGGTGCCTATTGAGGTGCTCGGCGGCGGCGTGATCGTGATGTTCGGCATGGTGGTTGCGGCCGGTGTCTCTATGCTGTCTGACGTGGACTGGAGCCGCCGCAATATGGTGATCTTTGCGGTTTCTTTGTCCATCGGACTGGGTCTGCAATTGGAACCAGGTGCGCTCCAGCACCTACCGGGCACGGCTAAGGTTCTGCTGTCATCCGGCCTGCTGCCAGCTGCTTTCCTTGCCATTGTCCTCAATCTGGTCTTGCCAGATGAATTGAGCGATGAGCAGACCGAGGAAATCTCCGGCGGTCACGCAAGTTCCAAGAAGGACTAAGAACAGATAACCCCGCCTCGAGGAGGCGGGGTTTTCATTTACCTGTTATTCGGATCAAGCATCTGGCAGCAAGTCGTCCCGCCAGACTTCGCCAATGACCCGCCGCGCCATCATGTGAGACCGCGGTGAGTTGATACTGTCGACAGCGATCAATTGATCATTTTTCAAATAAGCGACGTAGAACTTGTTGTCCTCTCGCGACCCAACCGTCAGGACCCGGTCGTAACCGTCCGACAAACCTGCGATCTGCAGCTTGATATTATATTGATCAGACCAGAACCACGGAAGTGGGTCATAATCTGCTTCTTCTCCCAAAAGGGATTGCGCCACGATTTTCGCCTGATCGATTGCGTTCTGAACACTTTCCATCCGCACCGATCGACCATACCGATTTGAGAAAAACCGAGTACAGTCGCCAGCAGCATAGATGTTCTCATCGCTGGTCATACCCGCACCATCAACAAGAATACCGTTGTCGACATCAAGCCCGACATCCACCGCAAGATCGTCATTGGGCTCTGCACCAATAGCAACCAACACAACATCTGCCGGGATCTCCTCACCAGATGAGAGTTTGACGCCACTGACCGAAGCCTCTCCCACTAGTGCGTCAATGCCTGTCTGAAGAAGAAACTTTACACCGCGGCCTTCATGTAGCTCAGTGAAGTAGGCCGATGTTTCGGCCGAAACGACACGCTGTAGCGGGCGTTCCTGCATTTCGACGATGAAAACGTTTTTCCCGAGGGTCTTGGCAACAGCAGCCACCTCGAGACCAATATAGCCACCCCCGATAATGACGAGGTTTTGGCCGTCCATCAGTTTTGGGCGGATCTGGTCAACATCTACAATTCCGCGCAGCGACAAAACACCGTCCAGTTCAGCCCCAGGAAGAGGAAGTTTACGGGCCTTTGTGCCGGTCGCCAAAACAAGCTTGCCATAGTCCAAAGTATCTTCGTTGGACAGCTTCACCCGCTTGTTTTCACGATCAATGCCAATCACATCAAGATCGGGAATGAAATCGATGTTCTGCGTTTCATAAAAGGCTGGCGGCCGCAGCCACAGCCCTTCAGGGCCAACTTCTCCAGCTAGAAATTTCTTGGACAATGGCGGGCGCTGATAGGGGAGATGTGGCTCATTCCCGATCATGCGGATGATGCCTTCATATCCACCCTGTCTCAAAGACTGCGCCGTTTGGGCTCCTGCCTGACCTGCTCCAACAATGACTACGCTGTCCTGCATGCAATTCGCCTTCCTCGCACCGTTTCGCTGTGCGTAGCACGAAGAAAAGCAACGTGCCAGATGACGAATTGTCGTCATCTGGCTCTAATTTGTATTCAATGAAAAATCAGGCGCTTCGAACACCGTCAAGGAACGCAGAAACCTCATCCCGAATGAGAGCCCCTTGCGCACTCAAGTCACCAGCAAGCGTATCGACCGACGCCCCATTTTGGCGCGCAAGGTTGGCCGCATTCCCGATAGTCCCCATCCGGGACGCGCCTTCATCCGAACGACCAGCAGCAGTTGCAACATTTCCGGAAATCGCATGGACCGCATGATCTTGCTGTTCCACCGCAGCCGCCACCGCTTCAGCCAGACTTTCCATGCTCTCGATTATGCTGCTGACTTCCTCAATTGCGCTGACAGCCTGAGTAGACGACCCTTGAATAGCTTCAATCTGGGACGCAATATCCTCAGTCGCCTTTGACGTCTGATCTGCCAATTGCTTCACTTCAGCAGCCACAACGGCAAATCCCTTGCCTGCCTCGCCGGCGCGGGCGGCCTCAATTGTCGCGTTCAGTGCCAGCAAGTTGGTCTGATTGGCGATATCACGGATAAGACCCATGACTTCGCCAATGCGGTCTGCTGCATTGGACAATTCCCGCATGGTGTGAACCGTGGACGATGCGCTTTGAGCTGCCTGTTGCGCGACAACCGTGGACTGGCGGGTCTGACTGGAAATCTGAGAAATGGACTGAGACAAATCCTCAGCTGAGCGCGCCGCTGCTGCCACATTCTCTGCAGCGCCCTTCATGGCATCTTCTGCATCCGAAGACTGCGACGCCACATCGTCCGCTGCTTTTTCCATGGATTGGGATGTTACGCGCAGTTCATCATTCGACTGGTCAAGACTGTCCAACGCGTTGAAGACGGTTGCTTCAAAATGACCAATCAAATCCTCAAGCCGCGACACACGCTGCGATCGCGCCTCATTTTCACCTGCTTGCATATCTGCAAGCCGCACTCTTTCGATCGCGTTTTCCTTGAACACCTGAACGGTCTGGCTGATCGACGCCAATTCCGACTTGCCCTGCACCACTGGCACCTCAATCGCCGTGTCGCCAGCGGCAAGTTGCTGCATGGCTTTTTGAAGCCGTCCCAAAGGTCGTGCAATCGATTGGCCGATCATAATCGCAACAATCGGAAGCAGGATCAGCAAACCGAGAATAGCCCCGCCAATAGCATAGGCAGCAATCGTTCTGGACTGCTCGAGGCGGGTTGCAGCTTCTGATTGCAGCTGCGTTGCAGCCCCGTTCAGGACCGAAATTTGGGGAGGCATAAGCTCAAACAGGTCAGCCAGTTCCACTGTCAGACCACCAACACGGGCCACAGCCTTTGTATAGGCGTCGAATGCCGCCTTATACTTGACCATGTTCTGGCCCAGTTCATCCTTGATCTGATTAGAGATATAGACCTTTTTCAGCAGCTTCTCAAAAGCGGTATATTGCGTGTTAAACACCTCAATCGCCGCAGATGATCTGTTCAAGGTGAATTCTTTTTCGGCCAATTGCACGACGAGAATGGCTCTCGCCAGTTTTTCAAAGTCAGGCCCCCCACCAAATTTCATTTCCTCCTTGAGGCGATGCTTGACGGCACCAGCCGTCTCGGCAAGTTCGAGGCCATATCCTTCGGAAGGAGTATAGCCAATTTGCCTCTGCACCTTATCAAGTCCGGCAAACGTGGCTTCGATAGTTCTGAGGTTTTCTTCAAGGTCAAATACGTTCTGCACCTGCCCCACAGCCGCTTTCTGGGAAGCAACCAGTGCAAGAATATGCCGAACCTGACTAAGACGTTCAGTAAAGATCTGGACAGCCGCATCTGAAGGTGTAACCAGATAGTCGCGTTCAATCTGTTGCAGCGATGTGGTCGTCTTCAGAAGATCAGAGACGGTATCAGCAAGTTCGGAGCTCTCAGTCATGCGCGCAAACGCATCATTGAGCTGCGCCTGGCTCCAGAAGAACACGCCGCCAATGGCCACGAGACCAAAAATTGTTACGAAACTAAGCGCGAGAATTCGCATCTTCACGGAGAGGTCGAAAACAGTGCGGAATGGAGCTTTCAACGCCTTGGTCATGCCCATGAGCCCTTTGCCTGATCAGCCGAATATGGTTTCAAGTGTGACCAAACTTCCGCAAAAATATCGAAACAATTATTAACAAACGCAGCAAAACAAGAAACAAATCGAAAACGAACAAGAAAAAGCAGAAACTCTTGGAAAATCTTGTCAGAATTGCCCCCGCCATTTTTGTTCTTCTTTGGTCAACCGGTTTTATCGGCTCCAAGCTCGGCGCCCCTTATGCTGAGCCTATGGTATTTTTGACCATTCGCTTTATCGCAGTTCTACCATTTCTTGCCTTAATTGCTTGGTGGGCAAAAACAAAATGGCCTCGGGAATTTAGCCAAATTCTGCACTGCGTTGTAATCGGCGCTCTGGTACACGGAATTTATTTGGGTGGCGTTTTCTGGGCGATCAAACAGGGAATGCCCGCGGGCGCAAGCGCTATTGTTGTCGGTCTTCAGCCCGTGCTCAGTGCCGTAACCGCGGCTGTATTATTGGGCGAACGCATCGTGCCCAAACACTGGCTCGGGCTTCTTATAGGCGGAGCAGGTCTGGTTCTGGTCCTTGGACCAAAATTGAACATCGACGGCTCTGGCATCAATGGCCTGACAATTTTGGCGGCCTTTCTGGCCGTTCTGGCCATCAGTGTTGGTACGGTCTACCAAAAACGCTTCGTCCCAAACACCGACCTCTTGGCGGCGACCATCTGGCAATATGCCGGAGCAATTGCGGTTACTCTTCCGCTGAGCTTTTACGAAAGCTGGACGGTTGTGTGGAGCGGGCAGTTTATCTTCGCGCTTGGCTGGCTGGTCTTCGTTCTATCCATCGGAGCGATCCTGCTGCTAATGTTCCTGATCCGGCAGGGTGCCGTTTCGCAGGTTGCGTCCCTCTTCTACCTTGTCCCGGTCGCCACAGCGATTGAGAGTTATTTCCTCTTTGGCGAAGAACTCACACTCATTCAGATACTCGGCATGGGGCTAGTTGTGGGCGCAGTCCTTTTGATTCGCTCCAAGATATCGCTCAAGCGGGCAAGCTGATCAGCCAGAGGAAGCAATGCGCCGCAATCGGATCATGGATGCATTCAACTCGCCGCCCAAGATGAACCCGAGCGAGCAGATATAAAGGAAAACGACGGCAGACATGATGCCGGCCAGACCACCATATGTCGTCACATAGGTTGCGAATTTGGCTAGGTAAGCACCAAAGACGGCGCCTGCGACCATCCACATGACCAATGTCGCCACCACGCCCGGTAAAAGCTCGCGAAATTTTCGGCTGCCGGATGGCAGGATCCAATGTGTCAGCAAAAGCCCGATGGTCAAAAGCGATCCGGCGACCGAGTACCGCGCCACATCAATCGTCACAAGAAACTCCTCAGCTGCGGGAATCCAATTGACAACGGTTTTGATGACCAAGGGGGCAAGAACAACCAGGAATGTATAGGCGATCAACACCACCGCACCCAGAATGACCAGCCCAAGCGATTGAAGCCGTAGGAACACAATCGAGCGCTTTTCCTGCTGTCGGTAGGCCCGGTTCAAGGCAGACCGCATGGCCTCCACACCATTAGAGGCAAACCACAGAGCCCCCACAACACCAAACGTCAAAAGGTCACCACGAGGAACTGTCAGCACCCGGTGAATTTCATCGACGAGGGGCTTTGCAACATTTTCCGGCCACGCATCAAACACCAGATTTGACGCCCTGTCTGCCGCATCATGAAACCCCATGAAACCGGCAAGCGCAGCAATAAAAATCAACAATGGAAAGACGGCCAGAAGCGCCGACAAGGCGACATGGCTTGCCATGGCATATCCGTCATCATTGACGAAATGGCCCAACGCGTCCTTCAGGACAAGATAGGTGGTCGTGATCGTGCGTGTCCAAATCATGAGACGATGTGATGGCCTTAGACCCAAAAGGTCAAGTTCTGCCAAAGTGCCACGTCACTTCATCCAAAAGAAGTACAAATGAGGGCTCGACAAACCAACTGCTGCAACGCAACATATATACAGATTAGACGCCCTGCGCGAAACAAATGAAAACGGAGAGACTAAATGTCCACTGCCGCAGTGACGGCTCCGCAAGTCGGAGAAACCTTGCAGGATTTGACCGCCGCAGCGCTCGTGCCGCTGGATCATTTGCTGGATACCGCAACGCGGCAGGTGCGCGCCAGAGTAACCGTCGAGGGCCGGATCTCCTCATCCGCCATGGAAGCTGAACAACGTGCGGCACATGGCCTTGCCTGGTTGGCAACCTATGTCGAATCCCTGCGCCAAATGAACGACTATTCGGCGCGCTTGGCCGAACAAGGCGCCTATGGCGAGTTGGAGGAGCTTCTCGTTCGCCTTGGTTTTGCTGAATATCTCGCTCAGATCTTTGGCGGCATACCAATGAACCAGGGCGAATTTGTCCGCCTTGCCGACCTTGGGATCAGCCCATCCGACATTTCCGCCGCCAGAACACCTGAAATCGAGGAACTTATTGCCAGCGGCAACACGCCAGACATTCGGGCCCGCATTGCAGAACTCATTCGCCATAAGGCTGGAGAATCGACATTCGGGGCGACAGGCCTTGATGAAACCATGGAGCAAATCCGCAATGAAATGCGGCGCTTTGCAGAAGAAACTGTGGTTCCCAATGCCCATGAATGGCACTTGAAAAACGAATATATCCCGCTCGATGTCATCAGCCAAATGTCCGAGTTGGGCGTCTTTGGCCTGACCATCCCGGAAGAATATGGTGGGTTGGGGCTCGGCAAGGAAGCCATGTGTGTTGTCTCCGAAGAGCTTTCCCGCGCCTATATCGGTGTTGGCTCTCTTGGAACCCGTTCTGAAATTGCAGCGGAACTCATCTTGTGTGGCGGCACAAACGAGCAAAAGGAAAAGTGGTTACCACTGATCGCCTCCGGTGAAACTCTCCCAACGGCAGTCTTCACAGAACCGAACACCGGCTCTGATCTGGCCTCATTGAAGACCCGCGCCATCAAGGAAGGCGACACTTGGAAAATCTCCGGCAACAAGACCTGGATCACCCATCCGGTTCGCGCCGACATTATGACGCTGTTGGCACGAACCAACCCGGACGAGCCGGGTTACAAGGGCCTGTCCATGTTCATTGCTGAAAAACCGCGCGGGGATGTTGACACCCCGTTCCCGGCAGAAGGCATGAGCGGCGGCGAGATCGAGGTACTCGGCTATCGCGGCATGAAAGAGTATGAAATTGCCTTCGACGGGTTCGAAGTCAGCGATGAAAACCTGTTGGGTCAGGTTGAGGGACAGGGTTTCAAGCAGCTGATGCAAACCTTTGAAGGCGCCCGCATCCAGACAGCAGCCCGCGCTCTCGGTGTTGCACAGTCTGCCCTTGATCTCGGCCTTAGCTATGCAGAAGATCGCATTCAGTTCGGCAAACCACTGATTTCCTTCCCACGTGTGTCCGACAAACTTGCGCTTATGGCGGCTGAAGTCATGATTGCTCGCCAGCTCACTTACTTCTCTGCATGGGAAAAAGATTCAGGTCGTCGCTGCGATCTGGAGGCAGGTATGGCCAAACTGCTCGGCGCCCGCGTCGCATGGGCTGCTGCCGACAATGCCTTGCAAATCCACGGCGGAAACGGGTTTGCGCTGGAATACAAGGTTTCCCGCGTTCTCTGCGATGCCCGCATCCTCAATATTTTTGAAGGCGCAGCAGAAATTCAGGCTCAGGTCATTGCCCGGCGCATTCTCGAAACCCGCGCTCTCGACTAGGCTGTGTCGCGAACAAACCGATGGCAAAACCCATCGCGATTTGCAAATGACCTTTCGCGTTCCTATCTTTTAGCAGGACAAGGAATGCGAAAGGCTTCATGACATCTCCTTTTGACGATATCGGATTTGATCCACACAAGCTCGGCGATGAAGACGAGCAAAAGCAATCTATTCGCCAGAAACTGCTCGGAACTGCGCGCAAAGCTGCACGTCAGGTTCCGTTCATGGAAGATGTTGTTGCTGGGTACTATTGCGCCCTTGATCCTGCAACGCCCGCCAAGGTGCGCGGAGCCCTGCTTGCCGCGCTAGCCTATTTCGTGTTGCCACTGGATGTCGTTCCCGATTTCATTTTTGGGCTAGGTTTTGGAGATGACGCGACTGTATTGATGGCCACCCTTGCCATGATCCGCGGTCACATTCGGCAAGAACATTTTGACCTCGCCCGCGAGGCGCTAAAAGACGATGACTTGCCAGAGCCACCGACGGAAACCTAACCCCCGCTTTCGGAGTTAGCGACTGTAGCGCTCATCCAACAGCCGGAAAGCCGCCCGGCAACAAGCCAATAGGTAAATCCGGCCAAAAACCCGCCCGCCAGAACCACGGAAGACCCGGGCCGCAATCCACTGGCCATGGGCTCACTGCTGCCGAATATCCAGATACCAAGCGCAATCGCTCCGGCAACTCCAACATGAAACATGATACCGCGAAGCCGTAAAACCTCGGCAACAGCAATGGCAACCAAGGCCGGGAAAAACACCACACCGCCAATCGCGCTGGCCGCAATAGCGCCCGTGGAGAAGGTGGCAACGATTGCATAGGGGTCAGATGCATCACCCCCGTGCCCAAAAAAGCCCCAGGCAATGAAAACACCGAGCACAAGAACTGCCAATACGAACCCGAAGGAGATACGGAGAAGCTGAAAAAACAGCCGCGAAGCCGAATACATTGCTTCGGAATCATCCTGCGGGAGTTTGATGGTCATAACGCGGTTCACGCTCCAGAATCAGATTTTTCGCCGCCGATGCTGACGAAGGCAAATCCAGTCAAGAATAGACAAACACCAAACAACAATGACAAATCAACCGCATTCAGGCGAGAAAGCGAAGAAAACCAGTGCCCCTCAGGGCTATTACCAGTTGACTTTTGGCCACTTTGGCTGGATTTTTAGACGTGGCTACATAGTCAGAGCCAGCTAATCGCCTCGGCGCTTGCGATCGAGGGTTTTGGTACATCCTGACCCAGCCAGTTTAACCGATGTTGTTTAACGTTAGAGGAGATAGCGACCATTCGTCGTCCGTTCCGCGCCCCACCTCCTGTAAAGGAAGGTCCGCGCACCAACCAAGAAATTCGCGTTCGCGAAGTGCAGTTGATCGATCACGAAGGTTCCAACCGCGGGATCGTCCCGACAGAAGAAGCCATGGACATCGCTATGGGTGCCGGGCTTGATCTTGTCGAAATCCAACCGAACGCTCAGCCGCCCGTTTGTAAAATTCTGGACTACGGACGGTACAAGTACCAAGCTCAGAAGAAAGCAGCAGAAGCTCGCAAAAAGCAGAAGACCGTCGAGATCAAGGAGATCAAGATGCGTCCGAACATCGACACCCATGATTATGAGGTGAAGATGAAGAACATGCTGCGCTTCTTCAACGACGGCGACAAGGTGAAGGTCACTCTCCGCTTCCGCGGACGTGAGATGGCCCACCAGGATCTGGGCGTGAAGCTTTTACACAAGGTTCGGGAAGAGACCGCGGAAATCGCCAAGGTCGAATCAAATCCGAAACTTGAAGGCCGCCAGATGGTGATGGTCCTCGCACCATTGAAATAAGATTTTTCAATCAAGAATTTGAAACCCCGCTGGAAACGGCGGGGTTTTTTGTTTCAATCGATCAGGCGCGCCCAGCCTTCACGTTTTTCAGAGGCAAACAAGGCATCCAGAATTTTCATATTCTGGACGGCGTCTTCCGGGCCATAAGCCAGCGGCTCTTCTCCCAATACAGCACGGCCAAATGTATCCGCCAGGTCTGCATATTGATCGGCAGATGCAATCACCTCGGTCTCTGCAGATCGATCACCAAGCTCAGCACCATTGTCCACTTTCAAAAGGGTTTCCCCACCTTGCGGCGCATTAAACGGAACCACCATTTCCAGTCTCCCCTTTGTGCCAAAAAGGTTTAACCGCTGATACGGCACCAGCTGAGTAGAAACCGAAAATTCAAGACGGCAGCCTTGACCGAAATCGAGAAGAGCACTTGTAAGCGTATCAGTGCCCAAAGCCGTATCTCGCTCTATCAGGGACAGGACCCGCACAGGCTCTCTTTCAAAAAAATACCGGCCAGCAACCATTGGATAACACCCGATATCCAACAGCGCCCCTCCTCCGATCTCCGCATTGTTTCGGATATTGGCTGGGTCTGCGTTGAAGTAACTGAAGAAGCCCTGAATGACCTTCACCTCGCCCAGCTGCCCGCTGCGCGCAATCTCCCGCGCCCGCACCCACTGAGGGTGCGCCCGCACCATGAAGCCTTCCGCCACCAGCTTGTCTTTCGGCAAGTCAAGCAGCTGGCGCGCCTCCGCAGCATTGAGAGCGATCGGCTTTTCACACAAGACGTGCTTTCCCGCTTCAACGGCTTGAAGCGTCAGCGGCACATGGAGGTGATTGGGCAGCGGATTATAAACCGCATCAATATCCGGATCAGCCAAGAGGTCTTCGTACGAACCATAAGCCTTCTCGATCCCAAGCTGATGTGCGGTTGCTTGCGCCGTCTCCAAGTTTCGCGAGGCAATTGCAGTGACCTCTCCGGTTTTGGAACGCTGCAGTCCGGGAATAAATTTCTCGCGGCCAATTTTTGCCGTCGACAGCACGCCCCACCTAATCGCCTTGCTCATGAAATGCCCTCTACCTTGATCTGAACTTGTTTTAGCGGGTGAAGAGCATGGTGACCAGAAATCAGTCCCCCGCCACTGTGAAGTGCTCTCCAAAAGGTGCCCCTGAAACAGAAAGAGCGCCCGAACGGGCGTTCCATCCATCATATTTCGGCGGCTCGTGCTCAGAACCTCTCCGGCACATAGAGGTGCTCGGGCAGAACTTTCCGCTCATAATCGGGATTAAACACACGATCCGGCAGTGAGATCGGATCATGCGGGATTTCGTGATAGGGCAACATCGACAAGAAATGGCTGATGCAGTTCAGGCGCGCACGCTTTTTGTCATTGCCTTCCACGATAAACCATGGCGCTTCGGGAATGTTCGTTCGCTCAAACGTCTCTTCCTTTGCCTTTGTATAATCTTCCCAGCGTATGCGAGACTGCAGGTCCATTGGAGAGAGCTTCCACTGCTTCAAAGGGTCATGCACGCGCATCAAAAAGCGCAGCTGCTGCTCTTCGTCGGTGATGGAGAACCAGTATTTAATCAAACGAATTCCGGACCGCACGAGCATACGCTCGAACTCCGGCACATCGTGGAAGAACTCCTCGACCTGACTTTCATTTGCAAATCCCATGACCCGCTCAACCCCAGAGCGGTTGTACCAGGACCGGTCAAAAAGGACGATTTCTCCGCCCGCTGGCAGATGGGGTACATAACGCTGGAAGTACCATTGGGACTTTTCACGCTCGCTCGGCGCAGGCAGGGCAACTACCCGGCACACACGAGGGTTCAGGCGTTGGGTAATCCGCTTGATCACACCGCCCTTGCCTGCCGCATCTCGGCCTTCAAAAATGACGACCACTTTCTCATTCGTGTGCTGCACCCAATCCTGAAGCTTCACAAGCTCGGACTGAAGGCGCAGCAACTCATGAAAATAGGTATTCCGGTCAAGGGTCGACTTGTGCTTTTTTTCGGAAATGAAAGCCAAATCCTTGGCGATCAGATTGTCGTCAATTTCCATTTCCAGTTCTTCATCCAGGCTGTCGGCCCATTCAGCTTCAACCCAGGTTTTTGCACTGTCGTCAGTCATCCTCACTCCCTTGCGTCGATGCGTCCTGAAACTGGTTTAGTGTGAACATTGTCACTGTAACAGCTGTGTAACAGGACCATCCGGAAAACACATTTAGCCAGATCAAAAGTGCTCTTGAGAAAATTTCTATATTGAAAATGAATGAACGTTCATTTATTTATCGGCATGATGGAGAGCAAATGAGCGCACCTGCAAGACAATCAACGCCCAAGGGAACGCAGACGGCTGCGAAAGTTCGCGCCGCTGCCCTGAAGCTGTTTGCGCGGAATGGCTACGCTGCTGTTTCCATGCGCAAGGTCGCACAGAATGTCGGCGTTCAGCCCGGCGCCCTCTACAATCACTTCGCGACCAAACAAGATATCCTGAAAGACCTTATGTTGGCCCATATGGCCGACCTCATCTCCGCTTGGGAGCTAGAAACCGCAAACAAACCTTCCGGCGCTGACCCGCTCGACACATTTGTCCGCTTTCATATTCGTTACCACCTGGAAAAACGTGACGAAGTTTTTGTCTCCTACATGGAACTGCGCAATCTTGAGCCGGACAATTACCAGCAAGTTGGCGCTGAGCGCCGACGTTATGAAACGATATTGACGGATATCTTGTCCGCAGGCGCAAAAAGCGGACGGTATCAGGTTGAAGACGCGAAGGTCGCAACACGGGCCATCATCGCCATGTTGACCGGCATTCCCAGCTGGTATCAGCCCGGCGGCTCCCTGGACCCAACTGAAATTGAAAATCTCTACGCAGCGCTGGTGCAACGGTCCGTTGGCAGCGCGGCAAACGCCAACACGATAGGAGAGCGGGTGTCATGAGCATCCTGAAGTCCAGCCTGTCTTCGCACAGTGAAACCTTCACGGCCAACAAAAAAGCCCATGAAGCGACCATGGCTGAAATCAAGGCAGTCGCCCAAACGGCCCTTGATGGTGGGGGCGCAGCGTCTCGAGACCGTCATGTTTCTCGTGGCAAGATCCTGCCACGCGAACGTGTCTCTCGCCTGCTTGATCCCGGCTCTCCGTTTATGGAAGTTGGGATGATGGCCGCACATGGCATGTATGATGGCGCAGCTCCGGCAGCTGGCATGATTGCGGGCATCGGCCGGGTGGAAGGCCAGGAAGTGATGATCCTCGCCAATGATGCCACCGTCAAAGGCGGCACCTACTATCCGCTCTCAGTAAAAAAACACCTCCGCGCTCAAGAAATCGCCGAGCAAAACAATCTGCCCTGCATCTATCTGGTGGATTCAGGCGGCGCAAACCTGCCCAATCAGGACGAGGTCTTCCCGGACAAGGACCATTTTGGGCGGATTTTCTACAATCAGGCCAACATGTCCGCCAAGGGCATCGCCCAGATCGCGGTCGTCATGGGCTCATGCACGGCAGGCGGTGCCTATGTTCCAGCCATGTCCGATGAAACGATCATCGTGAAGAACCAAGGCACGATTTTCCTGGCTGGCCCGCCGCTGGTCAAAGCTGCCACCGGCGAGGAAGTAACAGCAGAAGACCTTGGCGGCGGCGACGTACACACACGACTTTCCGGTGTTGCCGATCATCTGGCCCGCGATGATGCGCACGCTCTCGCCTTGGCCCGGCGAGCTGTTGCCAACCTCAACCGCGAAAAATTCGCCGATGTGGCCCTTCAGACACCAGAAGACCCGCTCTACGATCCGGACGAAATTCTCGGTGTTGTGCCAGCAGACCTTAAAACGCCCTACGACATTCGCGAAGTAATTGCCCGCGTCGTGGACGGCTCCCGATTTGACGAGTTCAAGGCCCGTTATGGCACGACCTTGGTCTGCGGCTTTGCCCATATACACGGCATGCCGGTCGGGATCATCGCCAATAATGGCGTTCTCTTCTCTGAAAGTGCAGTCAAGGGCGCCCATTTCGTCGAGCTGTGCTCGCAACGAAAGATCCCGCTGATCTTCCTGCAGAACATCACCGGCTTCATGGTTGGAAGAACCTATGAAAGCGGCGGCATTGCCAAGGATGGTGCCAAACTCGTCACAGCCGTTGCCACAACCTCTGTTCCAAAGATCACCATGCTGGTCGGCGGCTCCTTTGGAGCAGGCAACTATGGCATGTGCGGCCGCGCCTACAATCCGCGTTTCCTGTGGACCTGGCCGAACTCCCGCATCTCAGTCATGGGCGGCGAACAGGCCGCAGGTGTTCTCGCCACCGTTCGCCGCGACGGCATCGAGCGCAAGGGTGGCAGCTGGTCAACGGACGAAGAGGCCGCGTTCAAGCAGCCAATCATCGATCAATTCGAGGAACAGGGACACCCGCTCTATGCCACAGCCCGCCTGTGGGATGATGGCATCATCGACCCGCGCAAGACGCGCGATATTCTGGGTCTCTCCCTCTCTGCAGCCCTCAACGCCCCAATCGAAGACACGCGCTTCGGCCTGTTCCGGATGTAATGCCATGACTTTGGAACAACTGAAAACCAGATATCCGGACGCTGAAACCTTTACCTTCGGTGACAGCGAAGCCCTTTGCGAAGAGCTGTTGTCTTTGGTTCGCGCTCGCAAAAAAGCGGCAACTTGCGGCGCGTGGCGCGATTTTCAAGAGGGCGGTGAGGCACTACCGGTTGTGGGTCGAAAAGACATTTCCCTACACTGGGATGGTCGGCCAGCTCTTGTTATCGAAACGGTCGAAGTCACGATCCGTCGTTTTTGCGATGTTGATGAAAGCTTCGCGCTCGCCGAGGGCGAGAATGAAACCCTTGAAGGCTGGCGCAAAGATCACCAGGCCTATTTCGAGCGCAATGGCGGCTTTACCGAAGAAATGGAATTGGTCTGCGAACGGTTCAAACTGATTGAAAACCTGCAACGAGGAGCCAACTAAAATGTTCAAGAAAATCCTCATTGCCAATCGCGGCGAAATCGCGTGTCGGGTCATGGAAACCGCCAAGCGTCTCGGCATCAAGACCGTTGCAGTCTACTCCGATGCAGATGCAGGTTCCAAACATGTGGCGATGGCAGACGAAGCCTATCGCATCGGCCCCGCTCCAGTTTCTGAGAGCTATCTCAAGGTCGAAACCCTGATCGACGTTTGCCGGAAAAGCGGTGCTGAAGCCGTCCACCCCGGTTACGGTTTTCTCTCCGAAAACCCGGACTTCGTCGATGCGCTGGATGCAGCGGGGATCACGTTCATTGGCCCAAGCGCAGACTCCATTCGCGCCATGGGCCTGAAGGACGCGGCCAAGGCCCTGATGGAAAAGGCTGGTGTTCCAGTCGTGCCCGGCTATCACCGGGAAACGCAGGACGCAGGCTTTCTCAAAATTCAAGCAGGCAAAATCGGGTATCCGGTCCTGATCAAGGCCCGCGCTGGCGGCGGCGGCAAGGGCATGCGCCGCGTTGACCACCCCGACGAGTTCATGAGCGCGCTCTCTTCCGCGCAGCGCGAAGGCGAAGCCAGCTTTGGTGATGGCCGGGTATTGATCGAAAAATATGTCGCAAAGCCCCGCCATATCGAGATTCAGGTCTTTGGCGACAAGCATGGCAATGCGGTTCACCTGTTTGAACGCGACTGCTCCTTGCAGCGCCGCCACCAGAAGGTGATCGAGGAAGCCCCTGCTCCGGACATGCCCGAAGAGATGCGCAAGGCGATGGGCGAAGCCGCCGTCAAGGCTGCCAAAGCCATCAACTATGCCGGAGCTGGCACGATCGAGTTCATCGTTGATGTTTCCGAGGGCCTGCGTGCGGACCGGTTCTATTTCATGGAAATGAACACCCGTCTTCAGGTGGAGCACCCGGTGACCGAAATGATCACCGGCGAGGACCTTGTCGAATGGCAGCTGCTTGTTGCCAGCGGCAAACCTTTGCCCAAAACGCAGGACGAGATCACCTTCTCCGGCCATGCTTTTGAAGCCCGCCTTTACGCGGAAGACGCTCCGAAAGGATTCCTGCCCGCCATCGGCACACTGACGCACCTCAACCTTCCTGACGAGCAAGCCCGTGTTGACAGCGGCGTGCGCCCCGGCGACGAGATCAGCCCATTTTATGATCCGATGATCGCCAAGGTCATCGTTCATGGCCCTAACCGTGAAGCTGCACTCGGACAATTGCTGGCAAGCCTTGAGGCGACCGAAGTCGCAGGCTGCGTGACCAATGCAGGTTTCCTCGCCGCTCTTTGCCGTCACGAAGGCTTTGCCAAAGGCGACGTCGACACAGGTCTGATTGATCGGGATCTGGAAAGCCTGGTTGCAGAACCTGATATGCCGGAAGACGCATTGGCTCTCGCAGCCCTGACCGCCCTTGGCCTCACACAAGCTCCAAAGAGCAGTGACCCATTTGACGCTTTGGCCGGATGGCGCATCTGGAGTGCATCCCGCCAATTTGCCTTGATGGAAGTCGCAGGAGATCGGCAGGATGTGGAAGTTCAGGTTCTGGGCGATCACGAATATGCGGTTCACCTTGGAGAAACACCTGCCACCTATCAGCTGATTTCGATAGACGGTTCGAAAATCACATATGTGCGGGATGGTGGGCGCAAGTCAGCTGTTGTGGCTAGGTCCGACAACGATCTGACAGTTTTCCTTGGCGGACACGCCTATTCGATCGTGCTGCCAGATGTGATGAGCTCAGAAGACGATGCAGGCGAAGCCGGAGATCAGATCATCGCCCCGATGCCGGGTTTGGTCAAAGTTCTGAATGCGTCCGCCGGTGACGCCGTCACCAAGGACCAACCGCTTGTCATTCTGGAAGCCATGAAGATGGAGCACACTCTGAAAGCTCCGCGTGACGGCATTATCGCTGAAGTCATGGCGAATGCAGGTGAGCAGGTTCTGGATGGAACAGTTCTTCTGGCTCTGGAGGCAGACAATGAGACTGCTTCCTGACGCCGGAAGCTATGAAGAGCTGACCAAGCGGTTAAGGTGGTCAATCCCCGAGCACTTCAACATCGGGGTTGCCATTTGCGACGCCTGGGCGACAAAAGACCCAGACCGGGAAGCGCTGGTGTATGCCGAAGAAGATGGTCCAGTTTCCCATTTCACCTATGGCGACTTGCGTGACCAGTCCAACCTTTTGGCGAACCTCCTCAAAAGCCAAGGCGTGAATGCAGGAGACCGCGTTGCTGTCTTGATGCCACAGCGGCCCGAAACAGCTTTCACCCACATTGCGGCTTTGAAGCTAGGCGCAATCTCCATCCCCCTCTTCACGCTCTTTGGAGAAGAAGCTCTTCTCTACCGGTTGCAAAACTCCGGTGCAAAAGCCGTTGTGACGGATAAAGCGGGAGCTGAAAAACTAGCGCACTTGCGAGAAAAATTGCCGGAGCTGACAACCATTCTGTGTGCCGATGGCGAGCAGGAGGGCACTCTAAACCTACACAGCGCACTGCAGGGTCAAAGCAACGAATTTACTCCGGTGCAAACCCGCGCCGATGATCCTGCAATTATCATCTACACATCCGGGACCACTGGCCAGCCCAAAGGCGCGCTGCACGCCCATCGAGTGTTGCTCGGCCACCTTCCCGGCGTTGAGATGAGCCACGACTTTCTGGGCCAAGCGGAGGATCGCATCTGGACCCCGGCGGACTGGGCTTGGATCGGCGGCTTGCTGGATGTCTTGATGCCCGCGCTTTATCTCGGCGTTCCCGTCGTTGCCTGCCGGTTTAAGAAATTTACGACAGAAGCAGCCTTCCAGCTTATGCAGGATCAGAAGATCCGAAACACCTTTCTGCCACCGACCGCGCTGAAAATGATGCGGCAAGTGGACAACCCCCAAGAGCGCTGGTCGCTGGACCTCCGGTCAGTAGCCTCTGGCGGTGAAACCCTCGGCGCGGAACTGATCGACTGGGGCCGCAAGACTTTCGGCCTGACAATCAACGAGTTCTATGGCCAGACCGAGTGCAACATGATCATTTCAAGCTGCGCGAAGATCATGGAAGGTCGGCCCGGCATCATGGGCCGTGCGACTCCCGGGCATACCCTTGCAATTGTCGACGACAAGGGTGTCGAACTCCCCAGAGGCGAACAAGGCAACATCGCCGTCAAACGCCCCGACCCGGTCATGTTCCTTGGCTACTGGAACAACGAGGAAGCAACAACAAAAAAGTTTATCGGAGACTGGCTGCTGACCGGAGACACCGGCGTCATGGATAATGATGGCTGGATCCGCTTTGTCGGGCGCGATGACGATGTCATCACGTCATCAGGCTATCGCATCGGGCCAGGTGAAATCGAGGATTGCCTCTTGCAACATCCAGCTGTCGCCATGGCGGGCGTGGTGGGCAAACCTGATCCCCAGCGCACGGAAATTGTGAAAGCCTATGTCGTCTTGAAACAGGGACATGAGCCGAGCGCGGACCTCGGCGATGAGATCGCCAAGTTCGTCAAAACAAGACTGGCAGCCCACGAATACCCGCGCGAAGTTGCATTCGTTGATGCCCTTCCCATGACCACGACCGGCAAGGTGATCCGCCGCGAACTGCGCGCCCGTGCTGCTACCGAGAATGAAAGCTGACCCAAAATGACGGACTTTGTCACGATCTTTGAAATGGGGCCGCGCGACGGCCTGCAGAACGAAAAAAAATTTGTTGCAACAGAAGACAAGATCAAGCTGGTGGATCAGCTCTCAACCTGCGGGTTTCGCAAGATTGAAGTGACAAGCTTTGTCAGTCCGAAATGGGTGCCCCAAATGGCCGACGCCACGGATGTCATGGAAGGCATTTACCGGCATCCAGCCGTGACCTATGCCGTCCTGACCCCGAACGTCAAAGGCTATAGCGCCGCCAAACGCGCCTTGACCGATGAAGTCGCGATCTTCGGCTCGGCCTCGGAAGGCTTTTCAAAAAAGAATATCAATTGCTCAATTGACGAGAGCATTGAACGCTTCAAACCGCTGCTTGAAAAGGCCCAGCACGATGAAATCCCGGTGCGCGGCTACGTTTCCTGCGTCACCGACTGCCCTTATGATGGCCCCACCGCCCCTGCAGACGTCGCACGTGTTGCCAAGATGCTGTTTGAGCTTGGGTGCTACGAAATTTCGCTTGGTGATACGATTGGTGCCGGAACGCCCGAGAGCATCGCCCGCATGTTGGATGCCGTCCTCAATGAAGTTCCGACAGACAAGCTCGCCGGTCACTATCACGACACCAAGGGCCGCGCGCTGGAGAATATCGAAGTCAGCCTTGAAAAAGGTCTTCGCACCTTCGATGCGGCCATCGGCGGCCTGGGTGGCTGTCCCTATGCACCTGGCGCAAAGGGAAATGTCGCAACAGAAGCCGTGGCTCACCTGATGCAATCAAGAGGGTTTGAGACCGGACTCGACCTGCAAAAACTGGAAAGTGCCGCCGCCTTTGCGCGATCCTTGCGGAGTGACAAACCATGAGCTTTGAAACAATCGCCCTGACCATTGACGACCGCGGCGTTGCCAGCTTGTTGCTCAACCGGCCCGAAAAACACAATTCCCTGTCCGCCCAAATGATCAACGAATTAACCGCGGCAGCGAATCAGATCAATGCGGACGACACAATTCGGGTCGTGGTTCTGACCGGGACTGGCGAGAGTTTTTGCGCCGGCGGTGATCTTGGCTGGATGCGCGAACAGTTTCACGCAGATCGCCAAACTCGCATGTCGGAAGCCCGCAAGCTTGCGGTGATGCTTCGCGCGCTCAATGAGCTTGAAAAACCGCTGATCGGCCGGGTTCAGGGGCAAGCTTTTGGCGGCGGCATCGGCATGATGAGCGTCTGCGACACGGTGGTCGCGGTCGACACTGCGAAGTTCGGCCTGACAGAAGTCCGCCTCGGCCTCATTCCGGCGACCATCAGCCCATATGTTTTGGCGCGCATGGGTGAAGGTAAGGCGCGGCGCGTCTTCATGTCTGCCCGGATTTTCGGCGCAGAAGAGGCAAAGGAGCTGGAGCTGGTTTCCAAAGCCGTCCCCGCCGCGGAGCTTGACGACACCATAGAGCGGGAAATCAAGCCTTATCTCGGCGCTGCCCCGGCAGCCGTCGCAGCCTCAAAGGCACTCGCCCGATCCCTCGGCCCCATCATCTCGGACGACGTGATCGACGACACGATCCAGCGGTTGGCCGACACATGGGAAACGCCGGAGGCCCAAGAGGGCATTTCAGCCTTTTTTGACAAACGGAAACCAAACTGGGTTGCAACCAAGTAGGCTGTGGACGCGAAAACCATCACGGCTGATTGTTTTCACTTTTGGCCTTGTCCAACTTGACCTGCTCCAAAATCGCTGTGATTTTCAAAGCCTGCTCGCGCGGGCTGAGCTCCTGCACTGCTGTTTCAGATGACCCGCGATAAAGCCGCTGGCGCTTCTTGCGGATCTTCTCGCGTTCCCGCTCACCGAAACCGTCCGGCAGGTCCACCCCGGCCCGGTCCATACCAATCAGGATACGTTGTAGATCCGGAATAACCTCGGACGACACGGCAAACTCTGTTCCGTCCTTGCGGGTGAAGACCAGCGTACGGCTGTGATCTGTGCCCGATAGGAGCGCAACCTTCTGCCGGGTCAAAGACCCAAGAGACAGCATGGCCCGCACCAGAGCACTGCCCGTCTGCCACTCTCTGATCTTGGCACTTTGCAGATCAACATAGCGGACGCGGGTCTTCATCCCCATGTCCGCAAACTCAAACCCATTACCGAAAAACCGGACCCAGCTGGTGAGATGGCGCACAGCGATCAGAAAGATCGGAACACAAAACAGACCGGGGATGATCAGGATGACCATCCAGCGCCCACCCGCCCATTCGCTCATGAACAAACCAATCATGGCAAGTGCAAGAAACGGCACTCCAACGAGAAATCCAATCAGATCAGTGCCCCAAACGGGCGGACTTGGGTTCGGTTGAATGACACCTGCCGGGGCGCGTGGCAAAGGCAAAGCGGCATAAATGCCAATCGCAACAGCAATGCAAGCCGAACTCGTCACAGGGGTCATAAAGCTCACAAAACCAACAAGGCCCAAAACTGCGAGACACAGGGGCAGCAAACGCCTCAACACTTCCAGCTTTGCAACTTTTCCCAAAGGCCGACCCTGACCCTAGCTCGAAACACGTCGTATGATAGAACAATTGAGCGCTCAAACACCAAAGAGGTCAAGCAAGCGCCTCGTGCAATACACGTAAAACTAGCCGGCATCTCGGATACGGGTGCAAAAGATGTGGGTTCTGAGACAGAAAGGTTTTTGTTTAATTGTTATTTTTTACAATCTCTTATACGGCCATTATGTCATTGCCAGCAATGTATTCATTCCGATCATTTTTCCCAAAGACATCATGAGTTCATACGCTTATCCTCTGGTACAGAATCAGGTTTTAATCAGATCCTCTGGTACAGAATCAGGTTTTAATCAGACCTCCTCTGCGGCACCTTTCAAAAGCGTGTTCAATATCCGCCACAATGTGTCGGTCACAGACAATTAAGCCCGCGCCCAAGCAGGCAAGAAGAACCAAACGGGAGAGAGTTTCATGCGGACGAGAGCAGCGGTTGCGGTTGGGGCTGGCAAGCCTCTTGAGGTTATGGAAGTAAACCTTGAGGGTCCGAAGGCATTTGAGGTTCTGGTTGAAGTGAAGGCGACCGGGATTTG